>OLXZ01000322.1_pt1 | contig 29273 bp, 20 predicted proteins | sample 1673901 | NCBI WGS metagenome assembly OLXZ01 (sample SAMEA103958131, study PRJEB25191) | human gut metagenome | reverse complement strand
CCAAGCGTGTAGTGGACTTTCACCACCAAGCTATTGCCCATGGCGGGCGTACAACGAATGCGGGTCAAGGGAAGCACATTCCCCTGACCCGTTTTTATATAATACGACAAATGTACAAATTTCCGTTTTTAGACAAAAATTCAGCTCCCCAATGAAGCAGATTTTTGCTGCCATCAGGGAGCTGTTTGCTTATTCCGTTACTTCCGGCGGATTCGTTACTTCCGGCACATCCGTCGGCTTCGGCACATCCGTCGGCTTCGGCACGTCCGTCGGCTTCGGCACGTCCGTCGGCTTCGGTACGTCCGTCGGCTTCGGTACGTCCGTCGGCTTCGGCACATCCGTCGGCTTCGGTACGTCCGTCGCTTCTGGCACGTCCGTCGGCTTCGGCGCTTCCGTTGGCTTCGGCACGTCCGTCGCTTCCGGCACTTCCGTCGGCTTCGGCGGATTCGTCGGCATCGGGGCTTTCGTCACTGCCGGCGCTTTCGTCGTTTCCGGGAGCTTTGTCGCTTCGGGCGCATCGGTCGCTTCCGCATCGTTGGGCTTGTCCAGCACCAGCGGTTCAAGCCCCAGCAAATCAGAAACCGTCACGAACTCGAATCCCGCGTCGCGCAGCATGGGAATCAGCGTTTTCAGGCACTCATAGTCCACCATCCGCGCGTGATAGAGCAGAATCGAGCCGTTCTGGGTGTCGCGGAACGCCTGATAAGGTTCGGTCTGCGCCACATCCCACAGGACAACCTTCTCCACGCCGTGCGCATAGAAAATCGGCAGGAAGTTCTTCTCGGAGTTCATGTAGTGTCCGAACGGCGGGCGCAGCAGCCGCAGCGGATAGTGGTAGCCCAGCACCTCGTCCACGCGCTCCTGCGACAGACGCACCTGCGCATCCGCACTGGACTCGGAGTATTCCAGCAATTGCGCGTGCTTCCATGTATGGCTGCCGAACTCATCGCCGTGTGCCAGCGCGTCTTCCCACAGTTCACGGTCTTCCGCGCAGAACAGCTTGCCGACGATAAACCACGTCACCGGGAAATCAAGTTCAATGCTCAATTCGTGGATTTTATACACAGCATCCATGTTCCAGCCGTCATCCACCGTGATCGCGATTTTTTTGGATTCGCGGTCGCCGTGGCGGACAACGTAATCCTCCGGAATCGCGGCAAACGCCGTCTGCTGCACCAGCATCAGGCACAGCGCCAGCGACAGCAGACGCATCATGCGTTTCATCAGCAGCCCCTCCTTATTGCGGGTCGACGTAATTCGGTTCTTGCCAGATATACCAGTCCGTGCCGTCGGTCAGCATCGTAACCGTGCCGTCACCGGAGAAGTAGAGCGCCGCGCCCGGCATGTGGTTCTTCACCCAGCCCGCCGTCACCTTTGTGCTGAGGGCGGAGCGGTTCGGGACGAACAGCACCTGCGGCTGTGTCTGCTCCACGAAGCTGTCCGGAATCGTCGCCAACCCGTGATGAGGCGCTTTGAGAATATCGCAGCGGAGTTTTTCGCCATACGTCGCGGCGTACCACTGCATCGTCTCGTTGTCAATGTCGCCGGTCAGGAATGCCCGCGAATCCCCGAACTGCACCATGCAGGCGGCACTGCGGTTGTTCTGTCCCGTCGGCAGGGGGCAGCGGAAAATCGTCAGCTTTGCGTTGCCCAGCGTCAATTCGTCGCCGTCGCCAATCTGCACATAGGGGATGTTCTTCGTCCCCGTCGCTTTGACCGCCTGCTGATGGTAGCCCTCTTCGTCCACATACGTCGTGGTGTTGGGCGACAGGAACGCATCCACCTGATACAAATCGGAGTACATAAGGTAGATGAAGCCGTGCAGGTGGTCATCGTCGCAGTGTGTGTTAAGCAGATACTTCAGTTCCGTGATTCCATATTCATCCAGCGTCGCATACACGCGCCTGCGATAGCGTCCTTCACCGCTGTCCACCATCATGGCTTCCCCGCCGGATTGCAGCACCATCGCGTCTGAGCGGTTCGTGTCAATGCAGGTCAGGCGCAGCGTATCCTTCTCCGCCCAATCCGCCGGCACATCCGCTTCGTTCTCCACCCGGTACACCTCCGCCTGCGCCGCGCCCAATCCCAGCGCCGCGCACAGCAGCATCAGCAGCAGTTTCCGTTTCATACGTTTTCCTTTCCACAAGGGAGTTTCTCCCTTGACCCTTCCGCGCGATTCGGTTGGTGACACGCTCATGCTGTGTCCGCGTGTTTATACAGGGTTTCGCTCCTGCGGGAGCGACCAGAGGGCTTTGCGATCGCCCTCTGGACTCCTTCGCATCCCCATCTAAGTTACTTGATTTTTGTCGAAACAAATTAGCTTGTGAACCTTTCGTTCCTCCAAGCCGCAATAAAAACCAAGAAACATGGGTATGCCCCCCCCGAAGGTTTCCAAAGGGCGACCGCAGACATTCGTCTGTTTTTATTGCCCTTTGGTCGCCTCCGCAGAGGCGAAACACCTGCGGGAAAGCCAAATTGCCAATAAAATAAAGGGCGTTTGCTCCCACACACAAAGGGGGCGCAATCCAAGCGCAGCACCCTACTGCGCTTGCACCCACCCGCGGGCGACCGCAATCTCATACACCCCGTCCGCCATGCCTTCCGCCAGCCATTGCTGATACACCGGCGTCACCAGCAGATATTCCTCCGCCGGATTTGATAAATACCCCATCTCCACAAGGAAGCACATCATCTTCGCCCAGTTGTTGCCGACATAGTTGTCGTTCAGCCGCACCATGCCCGTGGAGTTCGCCAGCGTCATACCGACACGCGTTTTCATCGCGTCCAGCAGCTTCTGCCCCATTTCGCGGTAGGTGTCCGCATCCGCAACCGCTTTGGCATAGTCACTGTTCAACGGGCCGTAAACCTGTATGCCGCGCTTGCTGCGGTTGCTGGAGTTGTTGCAGTGCAGGCGGAGCATAATCTGCGCGCCGCCCGCTTCCGCGATTTCACAGCGTTCGATGTTCGTGTGGAACGTCGTTTGATCTTCGCGGGTCATGATGACGTTCGCGCCCTGCCGAAGCAGCTCGTCGCGCAGGAGCATCCCAATTTCCAGGCAGACGATGCTCTCGCGGCGATTCGTCTTGGTTCCCTGCGCCATGCCGCCCTTGCCGCTGGTCGAGCCAGTCAGCCCCGGTCCAATCGGCTCATTGACGAAGCGCCCGTTTTCCTGATGTCCCGCGTCAATGCAGACGGTCACGCCGCTCAAGCGCCCCTCCTGCCGCTGCGGCGCTTCCGGCGCCTGGTAGCCCTTGCGCACGGTCGCTTCCTTCTTCATGCTGCCCGATCCGCTTTTCACCTGCACAGTGAACTGCGTCCGCGCGAAGGTCAATTCACTGACGACGTCGCCCTCGTAATGCCCGTTTTCGTCCGGGTAAACCGGCTGGGTGACGGTTTGTTCCTTGCTTCGCCAGTAGAGGAGCATGTAGTCCGTCCCGGCGGCGTTGAACGCGTAGTGGAAGCCCTCCGGCGTTTCCGTCAGCACGAAATCCGTCACTTTCGCGTTGCTTTTCCCGGTCGGCTTCTGATAATCCGCAGCCTTCGGAAGCGTCGTCGATGCTTTGCCGATGCTGCCCGTCGTGCGCGCCGAGGTCAGCGCAACGCTCGTTTTGCCGCCCGCGCCGGAGTAGGCAAGGGAAACATCGCCCTCAAAATGCCCGTCCTCGCTGTACAGCATCATCCAGCCTTTTTCGGCAGGCGTTGTGTATTCGAGGATGACGAACGGGTCTTGCGCGCCCGCATCAAAGGCATAATGCAGCGCGTATTCCGATGCCGTAAGCGTGATGGACACGCCAGCCGCCTGTGCGGTCGTCGCACAGAACAGCGCCAGTACCGCGCAGAGCAGCAGCGACAGCAGCCTTTTCATCTTTTTTCCCCTCCGTGTTCCTTTTTCCAGCGGCGAATCAGCTTCTGAATGCGTCCCCACGGTGTCCGCGACTTTTTCAGCGCCACCGCCGCGTCCAGCGCCCCCTGCCGGTACAGGTTGTTGTTCGGCTCGCGGCGAATCGCCTCGCGGTAGGACTGGTGCGCCGATTCATACTGTTCCAGCGCCATGAGGACTTTTCCCTGCATGGCGTACCATGCGCTGTCGCGGGTAGATGCGCGCAGGAGCTGCCGCAGTGCCGCTTCAGGATTGTCCTGCCGGAGCATCTTTGCCGCCAGTGTCAGCGCATCCTGCTGGTCAAGTTCGCGGTTGAAAGCAGCGGATGCCGTCGTCCGGTTGACCGCGAGCTTCATCGCTTCCTCATACGCCAGATTCAGCGTAATCATTTTTTCCTGCGCGGCTTTTCGTTCCGTTTCGTCCTGAAATTTATCGGGATGGCAAGTTTTTACCAATTTGCGATATGCTGCGCGCACCTGATCCGCGTCGGCAGACGCTTCCAACCCCAATACGCCAAATGGATTCCGCATCGCCAACACCTCCTGTTTGCTCTGCGGCTGTTTTGCTATCCTAATTTACTTGAAGGCACGCAGGTTGTCCCACGGAATCAGCAGTCAAGCGCCTGATTCATGGAGCCGTCGCAGTCAGCGCATCCAACAGCAAGGGATGTGATGCTGCCCGGCATATATCAATATCCGAAGCCATGAATTTTGAACAGTTCATGGTCATCCTTCGGAACCCCGTCACTCGAACTTCTCTCGCCGGATTTCCGCGCCCAGCGAGCACAGCTTGTCCTCCAGATGCTCGTAGCCGCGGTCGATGTACTCCGGCTCGTAGATTTCCGTCACACCGCGCGCCATCAGACCCGCAATCACCAGCGCCGCGCCCGCGCGCAGGTCGGTCGCCGTCACGGGCGCGCCGTACAATTCCGGCACACCCTCGATAATCGCCGTCGCGTTGTCCACGAATTGAACGTGTGCGCCCATATGCCCAATTTCGGTCAGATGTTTCAGCCGCGATTCAAAGATGGTTTCGCGGACGATGGACTGTCCCATCGCTGTTGTCAGCAGGGTACTCATCGGCTGCTGCAGGTCAGTCGGGAAGCCCGGATACACCTGCGTCTTGATGTTCACGCCGCGGTAGCCGCACAGCGTTCCGCGCACACGCAAGGTATCGTCGGATTCCGTCACGCGCGCGCCCATTTCCAGCAGCTTCGCCGACAGCGCTTCCATATGCGTCGGAATGCAGCCGGTCAGTTCCACATCGCCGTGCGTCGCCGCCGCCGCAATCATCAGCGTGCCCGTCTCAATCTGGTCAGGGATGACGGTGTAGTTCGCGCCGTGGAGATAATCGCGCCCGAAGATGCGGATAACATCCGTGCCCGCGCCCTTGACGCGCGCGCCCATCGAGTTCAGGAAGTTCGCCAAATCCACGACATGCGGCTCCTTGGCGGCATTGTAGATAATGGTCGTGCCGTGTGCCTTGGCAGCGGCGAGCATCACGTTAATCGTCGCACCGACAGATACGCAGTCAAAAACAACGTCCGTGCCCGTCAGCAGATCCGCTTTCGCCTTGATGCGCCCGCCCATTTGTTCTACATCTGCGCCCAGCATCCGGAAGCCCTTGAGGTGCTGGTCAATCGGGCGCGACCCGATTTCGCATCCGCCGGGCTGGTATACCTCCGCCTGACCACGCCGCCCCAGCAGCGCACCCAGCAGGTAGTAGCTTGCGCGCAGGCGCTGCGAATCGCGGTAGGAGACCTGCCAGCCTTCCGCCGGGCGCGGGTCAACGGTCATGAAGCGGTTCGGCTCGTAATCCACCTTTGCGCCAAGGCTGCAAAGAATATCCACCAGCGCATGAACATCCGAAATATCCGGCAGATTCTCAATGGTGCAGGGTTCGTCGCACAGCAGCGTTGCGGGAATGACCGCCACCGCCGTGTTTTTACCGCCGCTGATGTGTACCGTTCCCTGAAGCGCGTGACCGCCCGTGATGAGCATTCGTTCTTTCATGAACATGGTATCCGGCATAGTGCCGGCTCACCTCCTGCTGCAATGTTTCAAAACGGAGCAGCCTGCGCGCCCCGGTATATTCGCAAAGTGTCTGAACGCGGAATGTCCGCTAATGAACATTCCGTGGACATTTTATTATAGCATAGGAAGCGCATTTGTGCAACCTTCGCATTTTGAAAAAGTCCGGCAGCGCTTTTCCCCTTGACTTCACCGGCGTTTCGCGTTACAATTTCAGTGTAATGCAGGAGGTGTTTCCCTACATGGAACAAAGCATGGATTTGCCGCAGGGCTATCAGATACGACCGCTGACGACCGACGACCTTGACCAGTACAACGCCCTGCTTCGTTATGCCTTTCAGGTGACGGAGCAGGAGCTGTTCGACACCGGTTGGAAGGACGAGGAAATCAAGCAGTCCAAGTGCCCCGTGCTCAAGCGCGCGGACGTGCTGGGCTGTTTTGACCGCGAAACCCTCATTTCGCAGATTGCCGTCTACCCCTTGAAGGCGAATATCTACGACTCGGTGTACCCCATCGGGTTCGTCACCAGCGTCTGCACCTACCCGGAATACACCGGGCGCGGCATCATGAAGCGCCTGATGTACCAGGCGCTGGTACACATGCGGGAGCGCAAACAGCCCTTCGGGATGCTGTTCCCTTACTCCATCCCGCTCTACCGCCGCTTCGGCTGGGAAATCATCTCCAACAAAATCTCCTTCACCGTCAAGGACAGGCAGATTCCGTCCAAGGCAAAAGCGCCCGGCTATGTCCGCCGTGTCAACTGGGAGAACAAGGATTTTATGAACCTCCACACGCGCTTTGCCAGCAGCACCCACGGGTGTTTGTTCCGCAACTCGCTGGCGTGGGAGGAATACTGGCGCTGGGACGAGGATGACACCGTCGTCGCCGTCTACTACGACCAGCATGCTACCCCGATGGGCTACATGGTTTATCTCATCAAGGATGATATCATGCACATCAAGGAAATGATTTACATCAACCGTGAGGCGCATGAAGGCTTGTGGGAATACATCCGTGCGCATGACTCGATGATTGACGAGGTGCGCGGCAATTCCTACTTCAACGAGCCGATTGCCTTTGAGATGGATGACGGCGACATCCGCGAGATGATTCGCCCGTACATCATGGGGCGCATCGTCGATGTGGAAGAGTTCCTGCACCTCTACCACTGTTCGCCGGAGGAAAAAGGCGTCTGCTTCGATTTGGATATTGATGATGCCTTTCTGCCGTGGAACAACCGCCCGTTCCGCGTCTGGTTCGAGGGCGGGAACTGCACGCTGACCGACCGCGACCCGGACTACGAGCTGCGCATGAGCATCGCGACGCTCTCGACCCTGCTCATCGGCTACAAGACCGCCGCGAAGTTAGCGCGCATCGGGCGCATCACAGGCTCTGACGAAGCGATTGCCCGTCTTGACCACGCGCTGCTGCATGAAGCCCCCTACATTTCCGACTACATCTGACCAACGTATCATGCGGCTGCGCTGGCAGTCGCATTTTTTATGGGGAGGCGCCAGAGGCTCTGCCTCTGGACTCCGGCAGGGCTCTGCCCTGCACCCGCGAAGGGTCTTCGACCCTCTCGACACCCTTTTCGCGATTGAGTTAGTTTCGTCTATCATACAGTTTCCGCGTGTTTATTGGGAAACCAAAATCAGTTACAATACCCCAAAAGTCGCTTAGAGGCGACCGGCGAAGGGGTCAAGGGGGCGACCGCAGACTTCGTCTGTTTTCATTGCCCCCTTGTCGCGCCCGCAGGCGCGAAACCCCTGCGATTTCATTGCATTAGGAGGGATTTACGATGTTCATTTTCCTGCTCATCCTGTTTGTCTGCATCCTGCTGCTGCCCTCGTGCGCCCGCGCCGACGAATCCCCCGCCGCGCATCAGCGACGCTCTTTGCAGTCCCTCCACGACGCGTTCAGCAGCGCCGCCAATTCTCAGTACGCCTATTCCATCGCGCACCGCCTCGCCACTGACCTCCATCTCCATAATAACGCCACCTACGGCGGTCGTCAGGCAGGCAGCGACGCGGAACACGCCGCGGCGGATTATCTCGCGGACGAAATGCGCCGAATCGGGCTGTCCGACGTCGAAAAGGCGGCGGCGAAGTGCGATAAGTGGCAGTTCAACGGCGCATCCTTCACCGTGAACGGCACGGAATACCCTGTTTATACCTACGCCACGGCATCCACCGTCCCCGAAGGCATCACCGCCCCGATTGTCTATGTGGGGCGCGGCACAATGTATGACTATGAGGGTGTGGATGTCAAGGGCAAAATCGTGCTGGTGGATATTGACCAGCGCGCCGACTGGTGGATTACCTACCCCATGCTGGAAGCGGAGCATCAGGGCGCAGCTGCGATTCTCGCGGCGAACGTCGGCGGCTTCGGGCAGGTTGCGGACGACGCGCTGAACAGTCAGGATATCTGCGGCCCGACGAGCATCCCAACCTGCTCCATCGGCGTTCGCGCAAGCCGTGAAATCCGCGCGCAATTGCCGCACGGCACTGTGCTGGGGACACTGAAGGTGGATAACACCGTTGAAATCGGCAAGGGGACAACCTACAACGTCACCGGGCGCATCCGCGGCAAGTCCTCCGAATTCCAGATTCTCCTCGGCGGTCACTATGACACGCACTTCTGGGGCTTTCAGGATGACTGCTGTGCCGTCGGGCTGGTGCTGGCCGCCGCAAAAGCCATGCTGGACATCGGTTTCGAGCCGGAAAATGACATCGTGTTCTGCCTGCACGGCGCGGAGGAATGGGGTTCAAGCTACACGCAGTTCGACTGGACGGTCGGCGCGTGGGAAATGATTAACACCCTGCACCCGGAGTGGGTCGGCAAAACGCTGGCGTTCCTGAATTTCGAGCTGCCCGCGTATGAGTTTGCGACGTACACCACAACCTATTCCGCGCCGGAAATGTTTTCGCTCCTGCGCGACTTCACCACGCGCTATCCCTACACGCCCAAACCGCAGGGCTGCTTCCCGGACGGCGTGCTGACCGAAGGCTATCAGACCTACACCTATTCCGATGATTTCTCCTACTACGCGGCAGGCGTTCCATCCACGGTCAACGGCTTTCTGCTGCAAAAGGACATGGAACACGTTCACCCGTTCTACATCGACTATTACCATACGCAGTATGATACACCCGACACCTACAACGACGCGGTGATGGCGTTCAACCTGCGCTATTACGGCGCGCTGGCGATTTACATCGACCAGATGCCCGCCTTGCAGCTGGATTTCACCGCGCAGTATACACGCCTGAAAGATGCGCTGGATGCAGACATCTTCGCACAGTCCGGCGCGGATGCTGCTTTGTACCGCGGCGTTGTCGAATCTCTTCTGCCGCCCGCACAGGCATTGAAAGCGCGCATCGACACCCTGAACGCGCGCTATCTTGCCGCGGATGAAGCCGGTGATATCGCCGAAATGGCTCGCCTGCGTCAAGAGGGTCGCCCGCTGATTCGCAAGGTGCTGAACGCCTTCCGCTACTGCCAGAAGTACCTCTTGGGCTTGATGTACGAGCGCCCGATTGTGCCGCATCAAGCCCCGCAGGAAACCATTGCCCTGTGCCAGCACATCATTGACTGCTTGGTACGCCACGACCCGGCAACGGCTGTTGACCAATATGTTGCGACGGTTAATAACTGTCTGGAAAGCTACTCCATTTATTTCTCGCCCGCGGTGATTGATACGCTGAATGATATGAACTGGGGTGCGGGAAATCAGGATAATTTGTACTTTGGGACGAATATTAACTTTGATAAGGCGGAAGTTGAAGAAGCATCAAGGAGCGTATATCAGCGGCGCGCGGAGATTGGCGGGGATTTTGCGAAGGAAATTCGGGTGTATCGGGATGCAATTGACATGGAGAAGAAGAAACTGCGCGCGGATGTGCACAAGGAAACCGAGGCAATCGGCTGGTTAAAGGACTTGTTGGGGTAAAAGATGCCCAAGGGCTTTCCGATTTCTTTAAGCACTCCCATGTTCCTGCTCTTTTTATGCAGTCTGGCATTTATGGAGGTTGAAAAACAGCAAGCCGAGCCTTTTCACTCAGCTTGCTGTTTTATATTGTTTCCGCAAGAGAAAAAAGCGCCGATAAATTCGAGCGTTAAACTTATACTCCGCTTTCCGAGCTTCTTCCGGCATGAAAGTCTCCATGAGCAGTATACACCTTCAGGCGGTTTTTTCTGCGCAGTGCAAAATCACTTCTTTTCCGGTAGACGCTCAAACGCCATCCGCGCCCCATTCCGACACTGAATCACGCCGCAGTACCGAAACCCGAACCGCTCAATCTGACGCTGCATCGGAAGATTGAGCGCATGGGTATCAATTCGCAAGTGCGGCTGCATCGCCATCGCGAACGCCATCACCTCGGCAAACACGCCCCGATGTGTCCCGTCCGACGCAACGCGATGAATCGTCGCATACGGGCGGTCAGACAGCCACGCGCCGTCAATTTCCGCATACGTCGGGTCATCCCCGGTCAGGAACGCGAACGCGCCGTAAATCCCCGTATCATCCGCCAGAACATGCAGTCCGCCGCGCGCCATATCGCCGCGAAGCACCTCGTCCGTCGGATACCCCGGCTCCCACTGGTTCGGATTGCCCTGCGCTGCCATATACGCGCGCGCGGCATCAAACACGCGCCGCATTTCCGGCAAATCCGCCTCCGTCGCCCGTCGAATCATGGGTTGACCTCCTGCAAGATGGTTTCGGAGATGATTATAGCGCATTGAAGGGGGCGTGTCAAATGTGAGAAATTTGGATTTTTTTTCGGATTACTATCGCAAAGCTTTCGAAAATCATGCATTTTTGCGGTTTGTAATCGCAAACGGCTTAAGCAGAAGTATCTGCCCTATTCTATTATCACACAGAACGACGCTCTCACATGTTCACAAAAAGTTTTCAAAAAAACCTCTTGACAAACAGGAGAAAATGAATACAATAGAGTCTGACGAAAGTCAAAGAAAGTCAAACCCTCGGAAGGAGGTTTGGTTATGAACACGAACCAGTTCACCCAGAAAACGATGGAAGCTCTCCAGCGCGCCCAACAAATCGCGGTGGAATATCAGCACATGCAGGTGGATGAGGAGCATATGCTGCTCTCCCTGACGGAAGATGCGAAGGCGCTCATCCCGCAGCTGCTGACCCGGTGCGGCATCAGCGTGGATGCTTTCCGTGCGGCGCTGAATGATGCGCTGTCCCGGATTCCGCGCGTGTCTGGCCCCGGCCGCGAGGCAGACAAGGTTTATATTTCTCCGGACTTCGAGAAAGCCCTGCTGGAGGCGGAAAACCGCGCCAAGCAGATGAAGGACGAGTACCTCTCCGTTGAGCATGTTTTCCTCGGTATCGCGTCGAAGCCGAACGCCCACGTCAAGGAAATTCTGACCCGCATGGGCTACGACGAGAAGAAGTTCCTGAAGGAGCTGTCCGGCGTGCGCGGCGCAACCCGCGTGACCACCGACAACCCGGAGGAAACGTACGATGCGCTGAAGAAGTACGGCTCCGACCTTGTGGAGATGGCGCGGCAGCACAAGCTCGACCCGGTTATCGGCCGTGACAGCGAAATCCGCAACGTCATCCGTATTTTGAGCCGTAAGACGAAGAATAACCCGGTGCTGATCGGCGAACCGGGCGTCGGCAAGACCGCTATCGCCGAAGGGTTGGCGCAGCGAATCGTGCGCGGCGACGTGCCGGATTCGCTGAAAGACAAGACCATTTTCTCGCTGGATATGGGTAGCCTGATTGCCGGCGCGAAGTTCCGTGGCGAGTTCGAGGAGCGCTTGAAGGCGGTGCTTGCGGAAATCAAGCGCAGCGAAGGGCGCATCCTGCTGTTCATTGATGAGCTGCACACGATTGTCGGCGCAGGCAAAGCGGACGGCGCAATGGACGCCGGCAACCTCTTGAAGCCGATGCTGGCGCGCGGCGAGCTGCACTGCATCGGTGCGACGACGCTGAATGAATACCGCCAGTATATCGAGAAGGACGCCGCTTTGGAGCGCCGTTTCCAGCCGGTCATGGTGGGCGAGCCGTCCGTTGAGGACACGATTGCCATCCTGCGCGGTCTCAAGGAACGCTACGAAGTGTTCCACGGCGTGAAGATTCAGGACAACGCCCTGATTGCCGCCGCGACGCTCTCCAACCGCTATATCACCGACCGCTTCCTGCCCGACAAGGCGATTGACCTTGTGGATGAAGCGTGTGCCATGATTCGTACCGAAATCGACTCCATGCCGACAGAAATGGACGACATCAACCGCCACATCATGCAGCTGGAAATCGAGGAAGCGGCGCTGAAGAAGGACGACGACGAGCTGACCAAGGCGCGTCTGGCAGAGGTGCAGAAGGAGCTGGCGGAGCAGCGCGACGAGTTCAACCAGATGAAGGCGAAGTGGGAAAGCGAAAAGAACGCCATCACGAAGGTGAACAAGCTGCGCGAGGAAATCGAGCGTGTGAACGCCGAAATGGAACGCGCCGAGCGTCAGTATGACCTGAACAAGGCGGCAGAACTGAAGTACGGCGAGCTGCCGAAGCTCAAGAAGGAACTGGCGGCGGAGGAAGCCATCGCCGAGAAGTCCAAGGGCGAGGACAGCCTGCTGCGCGACAAGGTGACGGAGGAGGAAATCGCCCGAATCGTCGGCCGCTGGACGGGCATCCCGGTCGCGAAGCTGATGGAAGGCGAGCGCGAGAAGCTGCTCCACCTTGAGGACACGCTGCATCAGCGCGTCATTGGGCAGGATGAAGCCGTCAAGCGCGTCAGCGAAGCCATCCTGCGCTCCCGTGCGGGCATCCAAGACCCGAACCGTCCGCTGGGCAGCTTCCTGTTCCTCGGCCCGACCGGCGTCGGCAAGACCGAGCTGGCAAAAGCCCTTGCGCAGGCGCTGTTTGACGACGAGAAGAACATGGTGCGTATCGACATGAGCGAATACATGGAGAAATTCAGCGTATCGCGTCTGATTGGCGCACCTCCCGGATATGTCGGCTATGACGAGGGCGGTCAGCTGACCGAAGCCGTCCGCCGCCATCCGTACTCCGTCGTGCTGTTCGACGAAGTGGAGAAGGCGCACCCGGATGTGTTCAACGTTCTGCTGCAAGTCCTCGATGACGGTCGTATCACCGACAGTCAGGGGCGCACGGTGGACTTCAAGAACACCATCCTCATCATGACGAGCAACCTCGGCAGCGAGTACATCCTGAACGGCATCGCGAACGACGACATTACGCCCGAAGCGCGCGCGCAGGTCGATGCGCTGCTGAAGACGCATTTCCGTCCGGAGTTCCTGAACCGTATTGACGAGATTGTGTACTACAAGCCGCTGACGAAGGAGCAAATCAGCAAGATTGTGCTGCTGATGCTGGACAGCCTGAACAAGCGTCTGGCAGATCGTCAGCTGAAGGTGGAGCTGACCGACGCGGCGATGAATGCCGTGATTGATCAGGGCTTTGACCCGGTCTATGGTGCGCGTCCGCTGAAGCGGTTCATTCAGTCGAAGATTGAGACGCTGGTGGCAAAGCATATTATTGCCGCGGATGTGAAGCCGGGCGATACGCTGACCATCGACGTGAACGAGAATGGCGAACTTTATATGCGCTGGTGATGGTATAAAATGAACCGCGCGGTCTGTGGCAAAACGCAGACCGCGCGGTTTTTCGGTTAGGGATGGATAAGGGGAAATCAGAGCAACACGCGGAAGAAGTAAGGAAGAGCGACCAATTCAATCGCGCAGAGGGGGCAAGGGGGGGACTTCGTCCCTTTTCGTTTGCCCCTTGCAGGGTCAAGGAACAGCGTCCCTTGTGGGGTTTGGGGCAACGCCCCAACCGTTCCGCGGGCGACCAGTATGCAAAACGCGCCCAACAAAGGTGCAGGCAGCGAAGCGTCCCTGCCAGTAACTAAAAAGCTCCCAATACAGTTCAAGCAACATGGGAGGCGACCGCCGAAGGAGTCCAGAGGGCGATCGCGGACTTCGTCCGTTTTCATTGCCCTCTGGAAGCTGCTCTTTTTACCAGCATGATAAAGAAATCAACTTTGGCAGTCTGAAAAAGCAGACAATCTTTCATTGCAGGAAGATTTCGCCTCTGCGGAGGCGACAAGGGGGCTTTCCGATCGCCCCCTTGACCCCTTCGGTTCACACTACCGTAGTTGGTTTTTATCGTTGCAAGGAGAATTGCATCCTCAACATCGCAGCGAAAACCATTATAGAGATAGCAAGAGGCTTTTCCCCCCCTCACTTCTCCATCTCCATGACTCTCCTCTTAAACACCGCACGCCCATGGTTCTTCTTGTCCGTGCGGAAGAGGCTCAGCGTCTTTTCCAGCACCGCAATGTCAATCGGCTTGGAAAGGTGCATGTCCATGCCCGCATCCATGCTTTGCTGGATGTCGTCCGCAAAGGCGTTCGCGGTCATCGCAATAATCGGAATCGTCCTGCCGACGGGGTTGTCGCTGGCGCGGAGGGCACGCGTCGCTTCGTAGCCGTTCATCACGGGCATCTGCACGTCCATCAGGATAACGTCGTAGTCGCTGGGGCGGACGTGGTCGAACGCCTCCACCAGCTGCTTGCCGTCGCTGTAAATCGTGCAGGTCGCGCCCTGCATGTGCAGCAGCTCCTCCAGAATTTCCGCATTCAGCGGATTGTCCTCCGCGCAGAGCAGCCGCATCCCGTTCAGCACCGATGTGCCGTCCACGTTCCCGATATTGCCGAATTCTGTACGCAGTTTCGCCATTTCGTTCTCCAGATTGGAGAGGAAGAACGGCAGCGGCACAAAGCCGTCCAGCCCACAGGCGCTGATGATATCCAGCACTTCCTCGCGCTGCCCCGCCTGCATACAGAATACGAAAATCGGCTTCCCGGCGGCCTCGCGCATCTGGCGAACCAGAGGGCGCAGCATCTCCGGCGCACGGTACTGGCAGGACAAAAGCACTACGTCCACATCCTCCTGCCGCAGGATGCTCACCGCGTCTTCAGGGCGCTCGACCGCCTCCGCCGTCACGGGTGTGTGTTCCAGCGCATCCTGCACGTCCGCCACGCGCCCAGGCGCATAGCCAACCAGCAGCAGGTGGCAGTCCTTCACCGTGTGCGCGCGGTCATCCGCTTGTGCGTCCACCTTGAACTCCAGCAGCACTTCGAAGCGGCTGCCTTCGCCCGGCGCACTCTCGACGTTAATCACGCCGCCCATCATGTCCACAATGCTCTTGCTTATCGCCATGCCCAGCCCGGTCCCCTGCACCTTGTTCGTCACGGAATCCTCCGCACGGGTGAACACGTCGAACAGATGCTTCTGGAACTCCTCCGTCATGCCGATGCCATTGTCCTTGACCACAAACGCGTATTTCACATACGAATGCCCGCTGCGGGACACCTCGCGCACGTCAAGGCTGATTTCGCCGCCCTGCTGGGTGTACTTGACCGCGTTGGACAGGATGTTCAGCAGCACCTGCCGCAGACGGGTCGCATCGCCGATGAAGTTCTCGTGGTGAATCTGGCTCGCGCGGACGATAAAGTGCTGCCCGCGCTGGCGCGTCTGCGGGCGAATGATGGCTTCAATCTGCTCAATCTGCTCAGCAAGATTGACTTCATCCATGCGCAGCGTCACCGCGCCGCTCTCGATTTTGGACATGTCCAGCACGTCATTGATCAGCCCTAACAGATGCTCGCTGGATGTATGCAGCTTGTCGATATACGCCTGCAGCTTCTCCGGATTGTTCAGGTCGTGCTGCATCAGGTTCGTCAAGCCGATGATGGCGTTCATGGGTGTGCGGATGTCATGGCTCATATTCGTCAGGAACGCCGTCTTGGATACGTTGGCGGATTCCGCCAGTTTCAGCGCATCCACCGCTGCCTGACGCGCCCGATCCAGCTCCGCGTTCGCCTGTGCAAGCGCCTGCGCGTTCTCCGTCTCCACGGCGTAGCGCTCCCGGTTCTGCATCGCCGTCAACAGGAAGTACATTGCCCCCACCGTCAGCAGCAGCAAGACGAAGAACGCAATGTTGACTATCAGCGTAATCGAATCCACCATTGCGCGCGCACCGGCAGCGACCTCCACCCCCGGCACAAGGAACAGCATCGTCCAGTCGCATCCAGTTAGGCGCTTCATGCACAAGAAATACTGTGTTTTGTCCACCAGCACATCGGTGCAGGTGAAATGATTGTCGGATGCTTCAAGTTCCGTCAGACAGTTATCAAAATTGCCCGCGTGCGGGTAACGGAGCGTCCGCAGCGCTGGATAGATGTTCCGTCCCAGAAAGTTGATGTTCTCATCCGCCGCGTCGGAATACATCTTCACGCCGTCGCTGATGACGACATAGGTGCTGTTCTGCGTGTGAAATGCACTGCTGCGGAAGAACAGCGTCAGGCTGCTCATGCCCTTGAGCAGCACCAGATGCGTGATGCGGATGCTCTTTTCCCCCGTCGCAACCTTCAGCGGCTGCATGATGGGCAGGGAAAAGACCATTTGATTTTCATCGCCGCCCTTGCCGCGAATAAGGAAGCACTGTCGCCCCGTCATGCCAAGCGTATCGGCAAATTCGCAGGGCATCCGCTCTCCCGCCGCGTTAATCAGGTTTCCGCTTTCGTCAATCGCAAGGAATCGCAGGGCGCTGTCCTGCGACATCAGCTGATTCTGTGTCGCCTGAAGCAGCTGCACGAGTGCCTCCTGTGTCGTCGGGGCGTAGAAAGCTACGGACCTATCCATTACAGTCAGGAAATCCCACTGCTGTTCCAGCGTGATGGAGAGCTTCTCATACATTTGCGACGTAATTTCCGTCAGCTGATTCTGGCTTTCGCGGTAGAGTTCTTCGCGCGTATAGCGGGTGAAAAAGCGCATCCCAAGGAAAATGAGCGCAAATAAAACAACGCCGACCAGCACCAGCATCGGCAGTTTGCTGTGGGTCAGGCGCTGGCGAATCGACGCTTTCGCAGCTTTCATGCGCTCATCCCCCTGCGTCATGTGTTTTCCGCGCCTCCAAACGGGCATTGCCGCTTTTTCCCGCAGCGCCCGTGCAGACAGATGGACAATATCATCTTTATTATACCATTGAGGACATTCCATGTCAAGGCACAAAGAAGCGGCGATGTTCATTTTCCACCGCCGCCGAGGGATTATTCCGTCCAGCTGTACACCCATTCGCCCTGCTGGTTGATGTAGCCGCAGCGGGTCGTGCCGTCGTCCTGCTCCATTCCTACATACGCCAGCTTGCCGCAGAACTGCGTCACAAAGCTGAATTGCAGCGGAATCGCCAGTTCGCCGCTTTCGTCGAGATACCCTGCCAGCCTCGTGCCGTCTATATCGTACACTGCCTGCAAGCCCGACGGGAAATACACGCCCGTCTGGTCATAATCCGGAAAATTCCACTTCGCTTCGCTGATGATTTTGCCCTGCATGTTCACCCAGCCGCAGAGACGCTGTCGTCCCTTCTCCACGACGTACATGCACAAGCCGTTTTCTTCCGGCGTCCACAGCCGCACGATATTTTCGCCTTGCAGGGTGAACAACTCCTCGCCCGCCACGCTGTACATCGTGAAGCTGTGTTCGCCCGTCGGCAGCACATAGCAGCCATGCCGGACGTCTGCATAGTGCGTATCCGTCGTGCGCATCACAACTTTCCCCGTTTGGTCGATGACACCATAAGTGCCGTCGGTAAATTCAACCTCCGCATAGCCATCCTCAAACTCGAAGGTATACGCAAACTGCGGTTCAATCACCACTTCGCCGCTTGTATTGCAGTAGCCGTATAAGCCGTTCTCGTCCACCACCTCAAACAGCCCGCCGCTAATCACGGTATCGCAGTTCGCCGCATTGATGCCCTCCGGCAGGGGATATTCCTTCCCCGTTTCGTCAATCAGCAGCGTCTGCACAATGTTGTAATCATCGTCCCAGAATGTGACAACGGCATACCCGTCATAAAAATTGGAACCCATGTTGTCCGAATCATACTTTGCCGGAATCACCATTTCGCCCGTATCGCGGCTGACATAGCCCAACTTGCCGGTTTCGTCTGCCACGGCAATCAAGCGGCTGTTCGACTCCCTATGATTCACGCCCCGCCACTTCAAGCCGCTGTAAACACCGCTCTGCACATCAAAGAAGCCTTCCAGCCATTCCGTGCCGAGACTGTTTTTCCCCGTCGCCTTCTTGTATAGCAGCCAAATGCCCGTTTCGCGTCCACCGTAACAGAAGCCGTCATAGCCGCTGTCTGTCACTACATTCTCATCCAGCAGCAGCACAATTTCGCCGTCGCGGTTCGCGAAGCCTTCCCGGTCGCCCTGCTGAATCCACGCATAATTGCCCCGGAAGTCGCCCGCACTGTCGAATTTCGGCTGAATCACCCAGTTCCCCATCTCGTCGATGTGTCCCCACAAGCCATTGTCGCCTTTCGCGGCGTACCAATACCCCTCCGCTGACGCGCAGCCTAACAGCATCAGCAGGCACAATATCCCGCACAGCAGTTTCTTCATGCGTTTTCCCTCCTATGGTGATTTCTGCCTTCATGATACCAGCAAAGAGGCTATTCCGCAAGCGTTCCGACGCATTTGTTACAATTGAAAAAAGCAGGGAGACACTTCCCCCCTGCCTATGCTGATTTCGCAATTAGTCCGCCAGCAGCGGCGCGACAAGCCCTTCCAGCACCGCCAGCGTCACCGACCCGACTTTGTTGTACACGATTTTCCCGTCCGCATCGACAATCACCGTCATCGGCAGCTGCGTCGAGCCGCCCAGTGACTTAATCACCGCGCCCGTCTTGTCCAGCGCGAACGGCATGTCGAGCTTCTCCTTCGCGAGGAACTTGTCCACATCGTCCGTCACGAGGTTCGAGTGAATCGCTACCAGCGCGATTTCGTCGCCGTACTCCGCGTACAGCTCCGCAAAATACGGCAGCTCTGCCACGCACGGCGTACACCATGTCGCCCAGAAGTTGATAACCGTCACTTTCCCCTTCTGCGCCGACAGCGTAAATTCGCCGCCCTCTTCCCCGTACAGCGGAACCGTGAAATCAGGGCATTTCATGCCGACTTCGTAGCCAACCGGCGTGTCGTCGTCCGGCGCTTCCGTGGCTTCGGGCGCAAGCGTTTCCGTCGCGGCGGGCTGACTTGCCGGTTCTTCCACCGTGTCCGCCTTGTTTACCTGCCACATCACCACGCCTAACACCACCAGCGCCGCCGTCCACGCCGCCATCACGCGGATGCGGCGGTTCGTGCGCTTCCTGTTGTCCTCCGGCTGCGGTTCTTCGCCCGGCTTCATCGGCTGCACATCGTTCGCTTTCAGCGTAATTTTGCCCATCCTCATGCTGATGGCTTTCGTCGGACAAACGTCCACGCACGATGCGCAGTGGATGCACTCATGGTCGCCCACATGCCGAATATCCATCTTGCAGTGCGCCACGCAGCGCCCGCAGTTCGTGCATTTGCTCTTCTCGACCTTCACGCCGAGAATCGACACACGCGCGAACAGCCCGTAAATCGCCCCCAGCGGGCAGAGGAAGCGGCAGAACGCGCGGTAGAAGAACACGCACGCCAGCAGAATCGCCACCATGATGACGAATTTGCGCGTAAAGAGGATGTTGAGGATGGAGAACTTGCCCGCATTGACCGGGTTCGCCAGCAAGCCCATTGCGCCCTCGAACGTCCCCGCCGGGCAGATGTACTTGCAGAATCCCGGCACGGGATACTGCTGCAGGCTGTACGCCAGCGGGATGATGACCACGAACACCGCCAGCAGGACGTATTTGAGATACGACAGCGCATGGGTAAAGCGGCTTTTCTTCACCTTCGGCGTCGGAATCTTGTAGAACAATTCCTGAATCAGCCCCAGCGGACAGAGCCAGCCGCAGATGGTGCGCCCCAAAATCAGCCCGTAGAGCATCAGAATGCCCAGAACGTAGTACGGCGCGCGCTTATCCGAGGACGCCAGCGCGTTTTGCAGCGCCCCCAGCGGACATGCGCCAATCGCGCCCGGACAGGAGTAGCAGTTGAACCCCGGCACGCAAAAGTTCTTGATGCCGCCGGTGTAGATGTCGCCCTTGATGAATCCCTTCACATAGGCGTTGTAAAGCAGGGCGGCGTAGACCTGTATGAGCCGCCGGGTGGTGGGCTTATGGGCGCTCCACCATGCCGCAAATTTCTTAGCCAAGGCCGATACACTCCGTACAAATATTGATTGCCTTCACCAGCACATCGAACATGCCGCCGTTCATCACACCCAGCACAATCAGCGCCACCGCAGCAGCAGCGATGACCACGCGGATGACGTTCCTGCCTGTCGTCTTTTCTAAGGCGGCTGCATCCGGCTTGCGCTTCGGGGCGCTCCTGCGCAGTTCCAATTCCTTCATCAACAGGCGGAAATTCCACTGCTCAGCCGCCATCAGGAGGATGACCGCCAGCCCAATCCACGGGAACGTGTCAATCGCCATCTGGCGCACGACGACTTCCAAATCACGCGAGGCAAAATTCGACCAGTCCAGCAGGAATCGCCCTGCCATCCCCCCGCAAATCAAGCACAGAATCGCCGCGCCGCACCATACGCCGATGCGCTGTTTCTTCACTTTGCGGATTTCGTCCGTCTCCTCCGTCCGCGCGCGCAGCATCAGCAGCTGATTCTCCACCGGCGCGCGAAGCGATTCCTTCTGTTCCGGCTTTCCGGCGATGATGTTCGCCGCCAGCAGCGCCAGAAAGACCCACACGCTCCACGCAATCGAAGCGAAGTGCGCCGTGACAATTTCCCGGCTGTAAATATCGTGAATCCGCAGCCCGTTTTCGCCCATGTTTTCCGGCGCAATGCCTTCATGATAGATGGTCACGCACTGCCAAATCAACAGCGCCGCCATCAGCACCGTTGCCACTCCCAGCAGCCACCGAAGCATGGTGCGCACTGAGCGTTTGCTCTCTGCCTTCATTCCGCGTTCCTCCCACTTTGCCGGGCGCGCAGTACGCCCGGAACGCTACTGGCTCCATTATAGTGCAATGAATGGGATGCGTCAAACAATTCATCGGATTTTCGCTGTTTCTTTTCCGTTTTTCCGATTGGAAGCTGGCGGCATTGTGAAAAAATCATCAATTTTTGTCCATTTCGCGCCGTCCGCTCTTGCTTTTCCGCATCATCTGTGATACCATAAACGCACAGGCTGCTTGTTCAGCCCTTCACCATGAAGGAGGAAATATATAATGGGTTTTCTGGCAGGAAAGACAGCGATTATTACCGGCGCGGGCTATGCGAAGCTCAGCAACGGCCGCTGCGGTTCGATTGGCTACGGCATTGCGACCGCTTACGCCAAGGAAGGCGCGAATCTGGTCATCACGGGGCGCAACGTGAAGAAACTGACCGACGCGAAGGAAGAACTGGAACGCCTCTATGGCGTGAAGGTGGTGTGCGTGCAGGCGGACGTGAATGACAGCGCGGACAACGAGGCTGTTGTGAAAAATGTCGTCAAACAGGCGATTGACACCTTCGGCCGCATCGACGTGCTGATTAACAACGCGCAGGCTTCCGCATCCGGCGTTCCGCTGGCTGACCATACCACCGAGCAGTTCAATCTCGCGCTGTATTCCGGTCTGTACGCCACATTCTATTATATGAAGGCGTGCTACCCCTATCTGAAGGAAACGAAGGGTGCGGTCATCAACTTCGCCTCCGGCGCGGGTCTGTTTGGCAACTATGGGCAGTGCGCGTATGCCGCGGCAAAAGAAGGCATTCGCGGCCTGACCCGCGTTGCCGCCACCGAATGGGGCAAGGACGGTATCAACGTCAACGTCGTCTGCCCGCTGGCATGGACGACGCAGCTGGAGAACTTCCAGAAGGCATATCCCGAAGCGTTCAAGGCAAATGTCAAGATGCCCCCGATGGGCCACTACGGCGACTCCGAGGTAGAAATTGGCCATGTGTGCGTCCAGCTGGCTTCCCCGGACTTCAAATTCATGTCCGGCGAAACCATCACCCTCGAAGGCGGCATGGGTCAGCGCCCTTAACCGCTCGCATCTTTGCTCCCTTCTGCGCACCGCGGAAGGGAGTTTTTTGTCCCCCAGTGGAGGTCTTTTCGCATGAACACCGACCGAATCGCGTATTTTCTCGCCGTCGTCCGCGAAGGCAGCTTTTCCGCCGCTGCGAAGAACATGTACGTCTCCCAGACCGCCATCAGCCAGCAGATTGCGTCGCTGGAAAAAGAAATGGGCTGTGCGCTGTTCCACCGTCTGTCTACCGGCGCGGTGCTGACCGACCAAGGCGAGCAGTTTCTCCCCTACGCCGAGCGCCTGATGGGGATTCAGCTCGAATTGCAGGACGCTTTCGCCGATGCGCACCGTGTGAGCGCCATCCACATCGGCTACAACGGGCCGCTGGAAAAAGAACTGATTGTCGATGCGTACCTTTCCCTGCATCCGCACCTGCCCAATTTGGTGATTCACCCGCTGTACCTCTCGCTGACGGCCATGTCCGACGCCCTCTATCGCGGACAATGCGACATGGTGCTGACGCTTCCCGGCGAAATTGACCAGAGGAACACCTATCAGGAGATACTCTACGATGTGCCGATGATTGCCGCCGTTTCCGAAGCGTCGCCATTAGCGGAAAAGTCGGTTGTGTCGCTTTCTGATTTACGCGCATATCCGCTGATTCTGCTTGCCCTCGACCAATCCCGCAGCGGGCGCGGCGCGATCCATGACTGGGCGCAGAATCTGGGATTTCCGAATCAGTCAATTATTTATGCGGATTCGGCAGATATGCAAATTTTGATGGTTTCGCTGAATCTGGGGATTTCCTTCTTTCCAGCGAGAAAGCCATCCTATTTCAAGGGCGTGAAGCTGATTCCGCTGACGGAGGATATTGGACATCATCGGTCGGTGCTGGTGTGCAGACGGCTGACACCGGCGATTCGGATGATTCGGGACTGCATGATAGAGGAAATGAAAAAGGGCTAAACACGCGGAAAGAGTATGGCGAAGCGCTCAACTCAATCGCGCGGAGTCCAACGGAGACGACCAAAGTGTTTTCTAATCGTCCCCTTGACCCCTTGGGTCGCCACTATCAAAATTGACTTGTTCCGCAGTACAATGAATCACCCCATCCCCGCATCAAAAAAAGCACCAGCCCTTCGCAGCATTTGCCGCTTCGGTCTGGTGCCATTTTTATCAACCGATTACTGCTGGTTCGCCGCGTTTTCGCCCGCAATGCGACCCATCGACAGCGCGTTCAGGAAAGACGAACCGGACATGTAGACCAGATCGTACAGCGCGCCGTTGGAGGCTTCGCCCGCAGCGTACAGCCCACCGATGGCTGTGCCATCCGCACGAAGCACCTGCGCGGAGGTATCCGTCACGACGCCGCCAATCGTGCCTGTGTACTGAGGCGCAATCTGCACCGCGTAGAACGGGCCAACCGTCGCGAAATTCATGAAATCCACGCGCGCGCCAAACGCCGCATCCACGCCGGTTTCCTTCGCCGCATTGTAGACCGCGATGCAGTCAAGGAACGCCTGCTTATCAAAGCCCAGCTTGTCCGCCAGTTCTTCAAGCGTGTCCGCAGAGGTCACTGCCGGGTCATCAACGTTGTTCGCCAAAATCGCCGCATAGTCCTCGCGGTCAGAACCGTAGATGCAGTAATACGGTGCCGCATGACGGTAAATCAGGCTCGGATAATTCAGGGAATGGCAGTATTCATTGACGAAGCGGACACCCGTGTTGTCCACAATCGGCGCCTGACTCCACGGGCCGCCCAGAGAGGTCAGCTCCGCGTTCGTGCCGTCGCCCACAACGTAGGACATGCCCAGACGCGCGCCCTTCTCATAGACCGCCGCGCCAATGTCCTCCGCCATCAGAATGCCCTCGCCGGTCTGACCCGCGGAGCCGTAGAAGTACGCCACCTGCGCCGCGTCAACGGGCGTGAAGCGTTCCATCATTTCTTGATTGTTGCCGAAGCCGCCAGTCGCCAATACCGTGCCCTTGGCGTAGATGTTGAAGGTCTGGCCGTCCTTTTCGACCGTCGCGCCGATGCAGTTGCCGTTTTCGTCGGTCAGCAGCGCCGTTGCCTTCGTCTCCAGCCAGTATTCCACGCCCAGCTCCTGATTCTTCGCATAGAGCAGGTCGGTGGGCTTGCCGTTGGAGGCATAGTGGAAGCGATCCACGCCCTCAATCAGGTCGAAGCTCATCGGACGGCCGAACTCGAAGCCGTTCTCCTCCAGCCAGTCAATCAGGCCCGCCGCCTGACCCACCACGAAGCGGATGCGGTCTTCATCCATGCCGCTGTCTTCGCGGAAATATTCGTTGTGGTTGTATTCCACCCACAGATCGACGTAGGCTTCGCAGGTATCCTCGATGCCGTACTTCTTCTGCTCGGAGGATTCCGGCGCCGCAATGCCGCCGCCCGCCATCGCAGACGTGCCGCCGATGGTCGCCAGCTTTTCAATCGCAATGACCTTTGCGCCGGCTTCCGCAGCCGCCATCGCCGCTGCTCCGCCAGCCGCGCCCGTACCAATGACCAGCACATCGCAGGTCAGGTCGGTATAGTTTTCCTTCTCCGCCGCCTCGACCTTCGCCAAGTCCGCGTTCGTCAGCCCCAGCTCCGCCAGTGCAGCCGCCGCGGCCGCTTTCACCGCGTCGGATGTCACCGTCGCCGCCGTCACGCCGTCCACCTCGACGGAGTTGTTTGCCAGCATCTGCTCCGCCAGCACCTTCGCCGCCGCTCCACCGATGGAATCAGTCTGCGATGTCGCGTCGATTTCCACGTTCACCAGCTTGTCGCCGTCCACGCTCAGCGTGACCGTCACGTTTCCGCCGCCAAACCCTTCCGCCGTCGCACTCGCTGTCTTGCCCTCCGCCAGCGCCGTCGCGCAGGCCATCGTCAGCACCATACACAGGCTGAGCAGCAGCGCCGTCAGCTTCTTCATGATGAAAAACCCCTTTCCTTTTTGAATGTCCCCGTGCAGGGAAGACACCCTGGTTGCTCTTCGCAACTTTGTGAAAAATATACCATACTTCTCTCCAAAACACAAACATCAATTCAGGAAGGGGGCTATAAGGATTTCTTATAGAGTGCGCCAAAAGTTGCTCAGCGCGGAAAAGGCGCAAGCAAATAGCGCAAATGAATTGGAAAATCGTATTATTTTTCTCCGCAATTTTCCCTTACCCCTGGAAAAACGCACTGCTTTATGCGTCTAATCCATTGAAATCACCATGAAATTGAAATCACCATGAAAATGAAAGGAGGGCAAAGCATGGAGCAGCAATCCCCCAATGAACGCCGCTTGGAAGACTGGATGCGCACCTACGGCACCGCCATCCTGCGCACATGCTTCGTCATCCTTTCCGACGCGCGTGAAGCTGAGGATGCCATGCAGGACACCTTCCTCCGCGCTTGGCGCGCCATGGACACCTTCGAGCAGCGCAACGGCGCGAGCGTCAAAACGTGGCTGATGCGCATTGCCATCAATGTCTGCCGCGATTATCAGCGGAAACGGTGGTTTCGGCACATCGACATGCGGCACGCGCTGGAGGACTTGCCGCAGGGCATGATGACCGTGCTGCCAGAGGATCGGGAATTGATGCTGGATATCCTGCGCTTGCCCGACGACCTCAAAAACCCGTTGATTCTCTACTATTATCAGAACATGAACCTTCAGGAAACCGCCGATGCACTGGGCATCAGCAAATCGACAGTACATACGCGGCTCAAAAAAGCGGAACAGGCGCTCAAACTTTCGCTGACAGGAGGTGACTGCTATGTCTGATAAACTCAAGCGGGTGCTGGATACGAATTTAGCTGGACTGCACGTCACCGACGCGCAGGTGAATGCCGTCCTGCGCCGCGTTTCGCAGGATGAACAGCGTCCGCGCGTGATTCGCTGGCAGGCCATCGCGGCGGTGCTGCTCGTGCTGGTACTGGGCGCGGGTGTCCTGCTGCAAACCGGGATTTTGTCGGACGATTCCCCGCAGCTCACTGCCGACGTCACCCGTCAGGGCGATTTCCTGACGGCGGCACAGGTGAAAAAGCTTCTGGCCAGCGCGGCGGATTTGCAGTTTTCAGTGGATGAAGAGGCGATTTCGGCGCTGATGACGCAGGTCGAAAAGGACGGTGGCTGTTCGCTCTCCACGTTGCTGGAAATTCTCTGCCCTGTGGGGTCGTCGCTGGGGCAGTGGGATATCCGCGCGCAGGTGGCGCTCAGCCAGACGCTTGAAAGAATCGGCTATCAGGGGATTCTGCCGGGCATGACGCGCGAACCGCTCTCCACCGAAATCACCGCGCAGGACGCCCTTGCCCGCGCAGTTGCCTACATCCGCACCAATGACGACCCGCAGGCGGATTTCACCAATCTTGATTTCTATCGTGTAGGTATCCGCTTCCTTTCCGGTGTTTATGACGGCACCTGTGAGGGAGCGTATTACTGCGTAAATTTTGATGCGCTGGATGCGTTCGGCACAACGTACGAAGTCGCGGTGAACGCGGAGGACGGCAGCATTTGCCGAATGCGGCGGGAACGCGGCGCGGGCAGCAATCACACGGCGGACGAAGTGACCCGCGGCTTCCGGCGCATTTTCGGCTACGACATGCGCACATGGACGCCCATGCAGCTGCGTGTGTACATTCTGGCGCTTTCGCGGGCGGATCGCTCGTCAATGCAGACGGTGCATGAGCTGTTCCTGAGCGTCGGGCGCGATGGCTTCCCGGATGTTCCGGCGGAAGCGCTGACCCGCGAAGAAGCCATTGATGCCGCGCTCGCCATTCAGGGCAGTTCATCGTCCGACGTGCTGGCGGCAGAGTACCTTGCGGGCGCGTCCGGCGACTTCTGGAAAATTGCCATCCGCCAGCCGAATGCCCCCAGCGGGCAGAGCATCGTCTATCTGGAGCTGAACGGGCTGACCGGGGCGCTGCTGACAACGACGTACTCCGGCAATCTCTACGGTTTGCCGCAGGAGTTTTTCCCCAGTCAGCTGCTGTCCACCCTTGACCGCACGGACTTCTCCCATGGCGTACCCGCCGTGGATGCCGAAACGGCGCAATCTGCCGCCAGCGATGCCATCCAGCGCCAATATCAGCGGAATATGGCGGAAGAAGGGTACACCTGCTTTATTGAAAGCGATTTTGAGGACACGGCAGGCGGATTCTCCTACTACACGGGCGGCGGTGTCGTGATTTTCACCAAGGATGCGCAGAACACGTCGCAGGGTGACATTTACTGGGCAGCGCTGAACTGGTACGGCGAAGTGCTGGATGTCGGCTGGAACCGCAATCCGCTGGATGCAGCGCGCTTCACGCTGCTGATGCAGGGCTATCTGCCCCCGATTTACCAGCGCGAAACCGTCCAGCAGCTGCAAGCGCTGCTGACCGGCGGCCTGACGGACGAAGCCGGTCTGCGCCAGATGGAAACAGACGGTACCCTGCCGCTGTTCAACGCCCTGCTGGCGCTGGAGGTCGTTCCTGATGCCAGCACGAAATCCACCGCCGATGATGTGACCGCTGCCGCCTTGAAATCGCTGAACGCCCATTTGTGCTATGAGAATTCCTCGTTCCTTGTTTATCGCGAGGATGGTGAGCTGATTTGGCACTTCTGGCTGTCCACCGACATGGGATACTTCCTCATGGACGTGCGCGACAGCGACTTGTCCGTGGTGGGCTCCGTACAGATTCCGAGCTTCAGTGCCCTGCGCGCCAGCATTCTGCTGCCCGTGCGCGTCTGGAACACGCTGGCGGAAAACCTGCGCGTCACCATCTTCTACCGCGACGCGAACACACAGCCCGGCATCGTCTACGGCATGTACGCCAATCATATTGTTCAGCGCTATGTTGATTTGTACGGTGCCAATATCCTGCGCTGGGATCAGGCGACGCTCCGTTCTTTCCAGTCCGCGATAAGCATCAGCGGCAGCTACGTCGGCGACTGGTCTGTTGCCTGCCTGTGTCAGACGATTTACCCCGACATCCCTGACTACGCAATTTCTCAAGAGGTCGCGGCGGAATACGCTGCCCGCGCGCTGGGCGACGATGACTACTCCCTGCGCGGCGGTGTGCTGATTGACCCCGGCGAGGGCGACCCCATCTGGAAAGTGACGCTGGATTACCCCGACGGGCGCAGCTTCAACGCGGAAGTGGACTGCCGGACAGGCGCGATTCGGACGCTCCGCCAGCAGGACACGCGCGTCATGCCCTTTTACACGGACTACCTCGATTTCCCTGATGACGGGGAATACTGCTTCCGTAATTTTGTGCTGGATGAAGTTATCGAGCAAGTACGGACGCAAATGACTGGTCGATACGGCAATAACATCTGATTGCATCAATCGACGATTTTGCTATTTTTTTGACAAGTTTGTCTGGACAAACCGGCATTGCTGCGCGTATAATTGTGTTGCTGGCAGAAATTCTGCCAAGTTTCGCAAAAAAGAGGTTGGCTCCTATGAAAAAGTTTTTCGCACTGCTCCTGTCCATCATGCTGCTGTCCACGGCTGCGCTGGCTGAAGTCAAAATCGGTCAGGTTGAGTATGCCGCACATGGCACGTCCTGCTTCGCCGTGCTGACCGTCGCGATGGATGGCGACACCATCGTTGCCGCGCACATCGACGAGTTCCAGTTCATGGATGCCGCCACGGCGGAAGGCGTTCCGAACTCCGACGCTTCCTTCGGTCAGAACTATCCCGAAGGCAAGGTGCTGGCTTCTAAGGTTGTGAACGACGGTCTGTACAGCACCAACATGACGACCAAGGCGGGCGCAACCACGCCGCTGGGCGTGAGCTACAACGCCATCGAAGCTTTCGTGACCGGCAAGACCATCGCCGAACTGGAAGCTGCCATTGAAGGCAAGACCAAGGAAGAAATGGTGGACGCCGTCTCCAGCAGCACGCTGGTTGATACGCTGGGCTATGTGCAGGGTCTGCTGGCCGCTGCCAAGGCTGCGAACAACCAGACCGGCTACTACACCCTCTACAACAAGACCGGCGAAACCGTGAAGGAAGTCAGCATTACCATCAACGCGACCGGCGAAAAGTTTGTCATGGCGACGGACGTTCCAGCTGATGCGGTGAAGGTGATTGTCTTCTCGATGGACGGCGCGCTGGAAGGTCACAATGCGCTGACCTTCGCTTTCACGACCGAGAGCGGCTATGAAGGCTCTTTCGCGACGCTGAGCATCGAAACGGCTCCCATCACGATGCTGTCCGCCGATGCCATGACCGGTGCGACGCAGATTTCCTTCTTTGCGCCTGCTGCGGAGTAATCCCCCCTCGATTGCATCAAAGAAAACGGGTACTGTGTGAGGACGAATCCTCCACAGTACCCGTTTTTATTTTTCAAATAAGAGTGCCAAGATGACGTAGATGAATGGTTCTTCACGGAATCTTGGGGGAAGAGCAGCTTGGAGGCGCGTCTGCGGACGCGCAAAG
>OLXZ01000230.1_pt1 | contig 36711 bp, 38 predicted proteins | sample 1673901 | NCBI WGS metagenome assembly OLXZ01 (sample SAMEA103958131, study PRJEB25191) | human gut metagenome | reverse complement strand
GCGGAGACGGTGGGATTCGAACCCACGGACCCTTGCGGATCAACTGATTTCGAGTGTTTTATCAATCGTGGAAATTAGCAGAAAATCAGGTGCTGAACTGGAAGTTGGCATACCCGGAAAATGTTCAAAAATCAAGTGTTTCTGGACTTCGCAAAGGCGGCAGGCAAGCAGAGGCAAAGGCTCGAAAAATGTACGCTGTTCTCTCCGAATTTGGAGACAAATTGGCAGTTTGGAGAGAAAATTGGAGAGAAAAGAACGAGAACAGCGCGCAACGCACACCCGTCTGGTGTTGGTAAAACAGATGAGGTGATATGCAATGAGTCAGAACATCGACTATAAAGCGATTTTGAAGGCGTATCCGGAGACGATTTCGAAGGAACAGCTCTATAAACTGTGCCATATCAGCAAGCGCATGGCGAAGTTCTATCTTGACAATGGGATGATTGCTTGCACAAATACGGGGCATTCCACGCATAAGTACATTATCCGAACGAGTGATGCAGTGGCATTCCTTCGGGATAGGGAGAAGCATCCTGACAGGTATCGTGTTACAGGAGTAGGCGGAGCGGGGCGTGAGCCGATTGTGCATCCGTCCATCAACTATGATCAAGCAGTTATGCGAGCGTATCAGCGGCTTTTAGTTCGGAAAATCAGCGTGTATCCAGACTTGATGACGGCGGCGGCGATTTCCCAGTTGACGGGTTACTCAAAAAAGACCGTTTTGACGTGGGCAAGTCTTGGAATGATTCGCTGGTTTAAGAACGCTCAGCAGCAATATGCACCAAAAGAATTGGTGATGAAGCACCTATTAAGCAGGGAGTTCCGCGAAATTCGCAATAAGAGCGATACGCACGAGGAATGGATTCGGGAACTTATGGAAAATATGAATACGAAAAAGAATCAAAAGTAAAAGAGATGTTTTCTGGATGCACTGCGCAGAAGGACGATAGCGCAACGTCAGCAATGGATTGGACTCCTTCAATCGTGTTTCTTCGTCTGCTTGCCCTCCGCCCAATGATTTGACAAGTGGACTGAGAAAAAAATATCGCCGGCTATTCCGTCCGATTGACTTGCTATTTCCAGAGATAGATGGTAAAATCAAAGTACACTGAGGTTCAATATCCTTTTGAGGGTTATGCGCAAGAGCAGCCTCGGTAGTAATGCTTCGGAAAGGAGTAGGTAGCATGGCTTTTTTGAACATTCCGAAGGGAAAATCCGAATTTGAAAAGATCCGTAGAGAAGGTCTATACTATGTCGATAAGACAGGGCTGATTGGTGAAATACTCAAGTCGTCCGGTACGCAAGTTACATTAATAACTCGCCCGCGCCGCTTTGGAAAGACGTTAGGAATGAGTACGCTTGAGTGCTTCTTAGACATTCAAAAAGATAGCAAAAGTTTGTTTGAGGGACTGGAAATTTCAAAGCAAAAGGGTATTTGCGATGCGTGGATGAACCAGTGGCCTGTGATGAGCTTGAGTCTTAAGGCAGTTGAAGGAAACGACTTTTCAACTGCGTATGAGCAGTTTGCTTATGAAATTGGAGAACTTTATAAGAAACATGAATATCTGATGCAAAGCTCGGTGCTGAACGAAGAAGAAAAGAAGCTGTTTTGGAATATTGCATATAAGCATGCGGGAAAGGTTGAAGTGATGCGGTCACTTCAAATTCTCTCAGAGTTTCTGAACAGACACTATCATAAAAATGTAATTCTTCTGATTGATGAGTACGATGTTCCTATGGCAAAAGCAACCAGCAACGGCTACTACAAAGAAATGCTTGAAATCATGAAGGGATTTATGCAGGCATTAAAGGATAATCCGTATCTTCAACTTGCCGTGGTTACTGGATGCTTGAAAATTGCAAAGGAGAGCATTTTTACAGGCACAAACAATTTCGTCTCGAACACAATTACTTCGTCTCACCTTAACGAATACTATGGATTTGTTCAAAGCGAAGTGGATAAAATCCTTGAAGATGCAGGCATCAAGGGGAAGGAAGAAGTCATAAAGAAATGGTATGATGGCTACCGTTTCGGTGATGCCGATGTCTATTGCCCTTGGGATGTGATGTGCTATATTGATGATTTGCAGAAAAATTCCAATGCAGAACCAGATGAGTATTGGAAAGATACAAGTGATAACGCAATCATTCGCTCGTTCATTGATTATGCCGGCACAAGCATTACCAAGAAAATGGAAACGCTGATGAGCGGCGGATATATCGTACAGAGAGTGGATGAAAATCTGACGTATGACTATTTGCACTCATCTGAGGAAAATCTATGGAGCATGATGTACCTGACGGGCTATTTGACACGGGTCAGAGATGGTGAAATCAATGAAGCTCTTCCGGATAACATGGTGGCACTGAAAATTCCGAATTTGGAAATTAAACAGATTTTTGAAACAGAGGTCGCTGAATGGTTTGAGGAAAGTGCTTCTAAATGGAATAGAAACACACTTTTTGAAGCCGTGTGGCGTGGCGACTGCGAAAAAATCACAAGGGAAGTGAGCACACTATTAAGGCGCACCATAAGCTACCATGATTATGGAGAGGATTTTTATCACGCATTCCTGAGCGGTATTTTCGCTGGTGCAGGATATCAGGTGGATTCAAACAAGGAACATGGAGAAGGTCGAAGTGATGTCGTTGTCTGCGATACGATCAATGGCCGGGTGGCTATTTTTGAAGCGAAACGCGCGATGACATTAGGCGATTTGGAATCTGCGTGTGACAAGGCGCTGCGGCAAATTAACCAAAGAATGTACTCCAAGGATTTTGAAGATGAGTATGACAGTGACCACATTCATTGCTATGGCATTGCGTTCTATAAAAAACGCTGCTTCGTAAAGAAAAAGGGTTGAGTATTTTTAGCCCGTCAGCATACTGTGAATAACACGGTGTGCTGGCGGGCTCTTTGGCATTTCAGGATGAGTTTCTACCTATTATAATAAGTACATTCTGCGGTGGGGCAAAGAATACAGTGCTTATTCGTTGAGAAGCCAATCAATGAGGTTCTCGGATTTGATGCCGTCATAGGAAGTATCAAGTCCCGGCTCAAGAGATAACACGATTTTTTCGTAGTTATCACGAATGCTTTGCAGCGGTGCGAGTTCACGCTTGCGCACGTCCTCGCTCATCATGGACTCCGTTACCTGAATATACTTTTTTTCGTCAGCTGTCGTTGCGATGAAATCCACCTCGCCATTGCCGATTTTGCCGATTGCTACATCATAGCCACGGCGAAGAAGCTCAAAGTAAACGACATTCTCGATGGCGTGACCGCTGTCGCGATTGCGAAAACCCAGTAAATAATTGCGAAGTCCGATGTCAACGATATAGTATTTTCCGAGCGTGCGGAGGTAGGCTTTGCCCTTGATGTCAAAGCGTTTGATTTCATAGAAGAAGTAGCTCTCCAACAGCGCATTCACATAGGCTTGTACAGTATGTGCGCTGGGGATACCCTTGCGTTTATCATCGTCCAAAAGCCCTTCGTTTACCAGTATATTACCGATGGAGGCAATAGAAACGCTGGAGCCGATATTATCTGCAAGGAACAGGATAATCTTGCGAAGCAACGCAGGGTCTGTGATTTGCTTTTGCCCTCTGCGAGTTTCTCGCTCCAGAATATCGCGGATTACGACTGTGGAATAGATGCCATCAAGAAGTGCCAGCACCTTTTCCTGCTCCAGACCAACATCAGCAATGCCGGGCATCCCGCCGAAGCGCATATAGGCAGCGAAAACCTCTCGCAACTCATAGCGTTCATTGTTTTTATCGAATACCTGTTTGCGAAGCCCGCCAAGCGCACTTTGCGTTTCACGAACATCAAAACCATGAAAATCGAGAAATTCGCGGAAAGAGAGCGGCAGCATTTTGATTTCTACGCACCGTCCGGAGAGATAGGTGGCATACTCCGAAGAAAGAAGATAGGCATTCGACCCGGTAACATAGATATCGCAATCAAAGTCCACACGGAAAGCGTTTACTGCATCTTCCCATGCTTTGATTCGCTGCAGCTCGTCAAAGAAAAGGTACATCCTCTTTCCGGCGATGATGCGCTCTTTCACATATCGGTAGACATCGTCAGCACTCATCTTATGAAAATCAAAGGACTCAAAATTCATCTCGATAATCTGCTCCGGCAGAACACCGGTATCCTTCAAATGCTGAACCATCAACTTTAACAGACTGGACTTACCGCAGCGGCGAATACCGGTAATAACCTTGACTGGTTCCGTATCCTGAAAGCCAATCAGCTTATTCAAATAGCTGTCGCGCCGTCTAAGTTCATGAGAATCTATCATGTGGTACACCTCCTGTATCATTAGTATAGCACAAATCGGCGAAAAAATAAAGTAAATGCACTGCAATGCAAAAACTTTTAACATTCGACCGACTTTGCAGCGCTAATCAATAACAGTCTGTGGATACTATGCGCAGCGCGGTATGCTGGGGTTCATTTGCGTTAGTCAGAATACAAAGATTCGCGGCGATTCTTATTTGAAAATGGTATCGGCTGATTTCTATTGGGAATATGATTGCGTGAAAACACAAAAAAATTCCGATTTCGGAATACTATATTGACTTCGAGAATATTCTGTTCTATAATAGAGATACTTCTTGCAGGAGGTGTATTCAGTGGTAGAGCGAAAAGAGTATCTTGACGAGCTGATTGGCTGGAAGGACGAACAAGTCATCAAGGTCGTGACCGGCATTCGCCGCTGCGGAAAATCCACATTGCTCGCGCAGTATCAAACTTGGCTCAAGGAGAATGGCATTGCAGATGCGCAGATTGTTTCGATAAACTTCGAGGAATTGGAGTATGAGGAACTGCTGGATTACAAAAAGCTGTACGCATATCTGAAAGAACGGCTGATTCCCGAAAAAAACACCTACATCTTTCTTGATGAAATTCAAAAGGTTGCTGACTTTGAAAAGGTCGTGGATAGTCTGTATGTGAAGCCCAATGTGGATATTTACATCACCGGCTCTAATGCGTACACGCTTTCTGGCGACCTTGCCACGCTTCTGACAGGGCGCTATGTGGAGATTAAGATGCTCCCGCTTTCGCTGAAAGAATTTTTGACGATTACAGGGATGGACGAAGAGAACGGCTTTGCGGAGTACTTGAAATGCGGCGGACTGCCTTACGTCGCTCGGATGGGGCGCACCACAGCAAAAGTGGAAACCAATTTGGAGGGCATCTACAATACCGTTATCGTGAAAGACATCGAAGATAGGCAGGTGCGGCGCGAAAGCGAGCCGAGCAAGCGGAAAATTACAGACATTGCCCTGCTGAAATCAATTGCCAAATACCTTGCAAGCGTGGTGGGCAGCCCTGTTTCTATTCGCAGCATTACCGACTATCTGATTTCTTCCGGCAGAAAAGTTTCTCCGAATACGGTGGATGATTATGTGGATGCGCTGACAGAATCATTCATATTTTATCCTGCTGAGCGCTTCGACATTGTGGGAAAACAGCTTCTGAAGGTCAACAAGAAGTTCTACATTGTTGATCTCGGTTTGAGAAACCACATTCTCCCCCGCAGAAATTACGATTTCGGCTTCACGCTTGAAAATGTAGTCTATTTTGAGCTTTTGCGACGGGGCTATCAGGTGATGATTGGCAAGCTCGGAAGCACGGAAGTTGATTTTGTGGCGGAGAAGCATGGCGAATACAGCTACTATCAGGTAACAGCTGATATGATGGCACAGGAGACGTTTGACCGCGAAATGCGTCCATTGACACAAATCCGCGATAATTACGAAAAAGTAGTCCTTACATCAGAACGCCTGACAGTAGGAAACTATAATGGCATTCGCGTAAAGAACCTTACAGACTGGCTTCTTGGAAAAGATAGCTGACATCATAAATATACCCTATCGGTGATAAAATGCATGTCGAATGCAGAATTATACCCGATAGGGCCTTCTTTTCTTTATGCAAATACAGCGGCGCGTTCTATCAGCAGTGCAATGCAGGCTTGCCGAATATCATTGGGAATTTCAGCATGTTCGGCAATAGAAATCAGCACGTCAACCTTTTTAATCAAATTTTCAATCATCTTTTCAGCAGCAGCGGACGACAAGTGGCAGGCTGCTGCTAACGCAAAGAAATCCTTCTTGCGCAAGTTGCTCTTTTTGCCGTTCAACGCCAAAGCGGTTTCCTCTGTGTCAGTTGATACGATGTTTACAGGAAGCATGTCATACGCGGGAGACAACATAAATTCCTGTGAGCCGGGGGCAGTTTCAAGCAATGAAAAATTTTTCAAATGCATATCGGAATTTCCCACCAGAAAAGAAAAAACAATGCGAATAAAGAATTCTGCCATATCTAATCCCTTTTGTGAAGACCATCGGTCAATGACTTTGGCACATCGTTCATAGGAACTTTGGTACTTGTCATTTGTCAACCGATAGGTTAATTGACAGAAATCTTCCATAGCTAACAGTCGAATTGATTGATCTGGCAGCACCATGCGGTCAACACGCTTCGTAATATAAGCATATGTACCATCTGATTGGATGAGTCCATGAGGTACTGTGGTGATGCCTGCTGCATCGGCCATACACATAATCATTTGCTCTGCTTCTGGCAAGGCACGATACTCATTCGTCTGCGGCTTTAGAATATATCCGGATGGATAACCAACTAAAGTTAGGCGAGCTTTCTCTTCTTTGGACAGGTGCAGCGACAATTTTTTTTGCACACCCGGTACAGTGTAGCCCTTACTGATTGTTTCATTTGCAATCCATTCTAATGCTTCGTTTGAAATGGTGATTTCAGGTAATCTGGTAGTTCCAAAGAAATGTTTGATGCAGGAGTGATGCCAGCCGCAGGAGGCAGCTTCTTCATTTTTGATGGGCTTTCCACAGCAAAGGCAGATCATTTGCGCACCTCCTGAATGGTTACATTGCCAATCGTATCACGACATGCGACAAGCAGCAAACCAAAACGGTCTTTTCGATTAAGTTTCCAGTTGCGCGTGACAACATTTAGCAGCCACCCTTCTGGAATGAGACCGTCGAAGAAAGAAAATAGTGTGCTGGAGTCATAAGGCTCATCACGCAGCGGAAGAGTCAGCGAAACTGCTCTCGGATTCTCGCTGCTTAGATAATCTGCATCATAGGCAAAGCGGTAGCCATCTTCTGTCTCAGAAAGTGTGCCAGCATAGCAATCTTCGATATAAACAAATCCTGTTCTAAATGCGTCCATCAGTTTGTTTCCTTTCTGCCGGGGACGGCTTCCATGCCAAACATAGCAAGTGCTATATTTACTTTGTCCATGCGGACAGTAGGCTTTCCCTGCTCTAATTCACGAACAAAGCGAAGTCCAAGACCAGAACGAACAGCAAATTCTTCTTGCGTGAGTCCTGCAGCCTTGCGGCTTTCGCGGACAAACTGGGCAATCTTGTTCACGATAAACACCTCCAAAGGCTTAAATCATCACTCTATTTTATACCCAATCGGGGCGAAAGTCAATAAGGAAGGTGAAATTATACCCGATAGGGATTACATGAATTCGTGACGGATAGAGAAGAAAGACAAGCCATGTCTAAAAACGCGGATGCACACGCTGCAAAAGTGTGATAGAATCATACCGTCGAAAGATACAAAGAGGCTCCCGCGCACGGCGCGAGGGGCTTTTTTGTACCGTTCGATAGAAAAAACATGCGCAAAAGAGACGCAAAGAAAGGAAATGTATGAGCAACAAAGAAAAACATCGAGAATAGATTCAGTTTCCGCTTCGACAGAGACTGAAACGCCTGTGTATGCGCTTGGCAACAGCAGGTGGAACTATCCGCGGAACGGTGCAGTAGATAGCGGGGCAATCATGTGCTTCCAAGGAGAAAAGCACAATCATCCCTGCCCTGTCTAAAAACGCGGATGGGAAAATGGTAGGCAGCTCAAGCAGATGCAGTCTGTTGACACCACAGCCACTTTCGTTTATAATGAAAATGGCTTGAGAGTGCAAAAAACTGTAAATGGGGTGGTAACGAAATACACGCTGCATAGCAAGAATGTGGTGCACATGACCCAGAGCAGCAATAATCTGCACTTCTTCTATGATGCGCAGAACAAGCCTGCTGTAGTTGTGTACAACGACATACCGTACAGCTATATCAAGAATCTGCAGGGCGATATTGTGGCCATTCTTGACAGCACTGGCACGGCTGTGGTAAACTATGTGTATGATGCATGGGGCCGCCCCATCAGCAAGACAGGTAGTATGGCCGGAACACTGGGCACTGTGCAGCCCTTCCGGTATCGCGGCTACGTCTATGACGAAGAAACGGGGCTGTATTATCTCAGAAGTAGATATTACAATAGATGTTGTTTTGAGCGTCTTTGTATCCACTACGGCAACGTGTGTCGATTAACCTATTCAGCTATAAACGAGCAAATCCGAAAAAATGCACAAAAACCGCGATTCCGCTGTAGCCTTTGGGTTGTAAAAAACGCGATAAATTGCGATTTGCGACCGAACAGTTTTCTTTTTTTCGATGCGCCTTGTGCAGTTTTCACTATTTGCTCATTTATAGCTATTCAGGAGGGATATTTATGTGGAAAGAATGTCGACTATGGATCATTGATTCTCTGGTGTCAATAACCCTGTTTCTTTTGGTCCCGATTCTTTTATCATTGACTGGTTTAGTTACTATTTCTGTTGCACCCGGAGCTGCCTTGATCGTATTAGGATATGCGCTCTATATCTTTCAATGCGTGTTTTCACGTGATATGAAGCGCGGCATTTGGGCACTAGTGGATCTCATGCGAAATATATCAGTTACACACACTTTCACTGTTCAAGAGATACAGTCCTGTCATTCGCATTTTTCTGTGTCTCGTAGGGTTTCAGAACAAACGTTTGCGAAATATTTCATTATCCGTTGTATTAACGATGCAGAGCACGTCATTGATCTTGTTACTGTAAAACAGCAGCCTCTTATTGAGCATAATTCTTATAGAATCAAGTATTATCCATTTTCTAAAATTATTGTCGACATCGCTCCAAAATCATAACTATCCTCATCATTTGAACATATTCCTTCTATAGTACTATTACAGTACTATTACATTTTCTACAGTAAGTATTTGATGGTTACATACCAATGGTTAAGGAACTGATTCGACTTTGTGACGAATTAGGCGTTGAATATTCGGCACATCTGAATGACCTGATTAACGTTGTAAATCATAAAACATGGGATGGCATACCACATATACATATTGGCGTATCACGTATTCATGTTGCAATTGAACCTGAAACAATTGAATTTATCATCGAATTGCTTAATTTGGGAGGAAAATAAAATGCAATATGTGGGAGTCTTTAGTGCAGTAATAAATGATCAATGCCCTAAATACCGTGGTATCTATCGTAACAATGACCTACTTGATTTTGATCAGAATGCAGATATTGGAACAATAATTCAAGACTATTTTTGCAACTCACATGATGGAATCTACAAGAAATTTTCATGGAAAACACTTGCGTCGGTAACGGAACTATATCAGAGGTTAAGCAATTGTGGATGGAAGGGGGATATGATTTTTTGGAGTAATGATAACTGCGTTCCAAGTGGTTTGCACACTACGTTTCTTGGAATTGATATTTGTGGTAATGCGGGTTATTATTCACCGCTTGGTGACGGATTCTTGCAATCTTACGAGAAAAAATATTCTTTCTATTCTGAACTAACGTATCAACAATTCCAAACGTACAAAGAAGATATTAATGAATATGGACTGTTCATACATGATAATATTGCACAATGTTTTGCCTTTTACTGTAATCAGATAAGCCGAAAAGATTCTCATACGATTGAGAATGAAAAAAATTGGCATCCAATTTATATTTTCAGAATAAATGCTTAATAAGCATATAAACAATGCGACTATAAGCGAAGGAACATTACTTCTCGCCCAGCCCGCCGCGTCCTGTGCCTCTCGCACAAGCCGCCGACGGGCTGGCTTTCATTCCCCCCTTCTTTACCTACTACACATTTTTCTAACACACTACTAACAGGAGGCATTAACCACCGCCGCGGGTCGCACGGTGTCCAGCACCTTCCATTACGGCGATACGGAAGCAGGGCAGAAGAAGCATCTGCTGCTGAAAAGCATTGCGCCGCTGGGCAGCGTCGGTACGTTCACTTACGATGCGTTCGGAAATCTGCTGACGAGTCAGGTGCAGAATGCGGATGCGAATCCGAGCTACTTCATCCGCGGCGAAACTTCGTACACGAATGATGGCAACTATGTCACGGAGCAGAAGGACGCGCGCGGCAAGATTGTGCGCACGGAAATCGATCCGGAGCGCGGCACGACGACGAGTGTCACCGACGCAAAGGGGCAGACGGTGGAATACAAGTACGACGAATTGCGTCGAATTGTAAAAACTTCTGCAAAAACGGGCGCAGAAGAAGGAATTCTGACAGCACATAACGAATATACCTATGACGCAAAGCGTGGGAATCTGGTCGAAATCCGTCACAATACGGACGGGAACACCGCGAACGACGTGGCGTACAGCTTCGAGCAGGACGCGCTGGGTCGCCAGACAGCGGTCAAGGTCGGCAGTCAGACCACGGGAACGCTGATTCATTCGGCAACCATCTGACGAATGCCTTTTCCGCCATCTGCTGCTTGCAAAAATCTCGATTTACCGCCAGTAAACCTTCGATTTTTGCAATTGCATCTGACGAAAAATTCATCCGCCAGCCGACCACCTCATTTGTGCGGTGTTGCCTTAACAATTACTGAGTACGTAGAATATAGTGAAAGGGGAAGCGAATGTGAATCCGACAGAATCAGTGGCATATCGTAAATCTCTTCTTGAAAAGGGAAGAAAAGAAATGACAATGGAGGAGAAGGAATGGCTTGAATGCAACCCGGTGTATGTCATAAAAAACGACAAATTATATTATAAGCGAGATATTTTGGAGCTTCCTCGAAATTGCAAGTGCAAATTGACGGTTGAGTGTGTTCATAGCGAGTCGGCATATCCAACGGTACCAACACTTTCCATCCCCAATGGTTATAATGGGTATATCACAGTGAATGCAGAAAAATATCCGCAGATTCCCAATTTAAGTACAAAGAAAAGCTCAAAACTGAGCATTCGCATTGCTGAAAAATATCCGGGACACTTGTTTTGTGAATCGAATACCGGCTTGTTGGCTGTTTCGTTTCAAAGCTGGATTCCAGCAGAATTAAAAATGTCGCGCTGGTGGGAAAGTACAGCTTTTCCGGATTTGGCAATGACGCGGACAGAAATCGCGCCAAACAAGATTCAATATGCCTGTAACGCAGCGGGTAGACGAGTGGAATTCCAAGATAAGCCATCCGACTTTGACAAATATGTATTTACAGTAGAATGGGAAACACTCGATTGATTGTGCAATGTAACGAAAGGCACAAGATGTAGCCTGATGGAACAATTGTATAGAAATGCTGCCCAATACTTGCGGTGACGCGACAAGCTCACGGCGGTCAACGGGAACGCCATTGCCTATGATGCGATTGGCAATCCGCTGAGCGACGGGACGTGGACGTACACTTGGCAGAACGGCCGGCAACTGCAAAAGATGCAGAAATCGGGCGTGACGGCTGAGTTTGTGTACAACGCAGACGGGCTGCGTGTGCAGAAAATGGTCAACGGCGTTGTAACGGACTATGTGCTGCACGGCAAGAATGTTGTGCATATGACTTCCGGCGCGGATGAGCTGCACTTCTTCTATGATGCGCAGAACAAGCCTGCTGTGGTGATCTTCAATGGTATTGCCTATGCCTACCTGTACGACCTGCAGGGCGACGTCATTGGTCTGGTTGACAACAACGGCACCCAAATGGTATCATATACTTACGATGCTTGGGGTAAGATGCTCAGCAAGACTGGTACGCTCGCCAGCACACTGGGTACGATTCAGCCCTTCAGGTATCGTGGGTATGCCCTCGATGAAGAAACGGAACTCTACTACAACCAGAGTCGTTTCTATAATCCTTCCATTGCGCGCTTCATTACTGCTGATACGACCGGTGTCCTCACGGCATCCCTTAAATCGCTAACTGAAAAGAATCTGTTCGCGTACTGCGATAATAATCCAGTTATGCGAAAGGATATTGATGGTGCATTTTGGGATACCTTCTTTGATATCGTTTCTCTTGCGGTTAGCGTGTGTGAAGTAATCGCAAACCCGACTGACCCTTGGGCGTGGGCGGGTTTGGCTGGCGATGTTGTTGACCTTGTGCCCTTTGTTACAGGTGTCGGCGAGGTCACCCGTGCTGTAAAAGCTGCAAATAAAGCCGGTGACGTGTTGACCATTCAGAAGGCAGCAGACTTTACGGATGATGCTGCTGATATCATTAAGGGGTTAGACCGCAGTTCGGGTTTTACAAAGTCCACTCGCAGCGCTGGCACTCAAATCCATAAGGGATATAAAGTCGGTATGCCTGGTAAAGAGTATGACAAAATCAAAGGTATTCGTATCGACTATCTTGATATGGATAATAAGGTAATCTATGAATTAAAACCTTTTAACCCGCGTTCAGTTAAGCAAGGCGTTCGCCAGCTTGAGAAATATAACCAGAAACTGGATGGAGAGTATAAGATGGTACTCGAAGTGTACTAATGTTCTTAGTAATCATTGTTGAGGTAAAAAAAGGTGGAAAAGAAAGAGTTTCTTACTATCTGCGATTCGACATTGAAAGGAATCGGTTTCATTAAAAAGGGTGGTGCATATTATCTTATCCACGGATCCGAGTTAGTTGGTGCAGTATATTTGCGAAAGTCTAGTTACGGATCAGTTTACTATGTCGAATGTGGAATTGCAATTCATGGATATAATGAAGCGTTCCCATTCCCCAAATATCACGATGTTGATATCTCAACTCGCTTTCAGTTTCCCTTAAAAGTGCATCTGAAATATGATCCAACTGCTACACATGGATATTCTGTTGATCTTGAACGCAACACAGCGGAGGAAATTCAAGAAGGCATAATACAGGGTGTTAGAGATTGGTTGTATCCAGCATTATGTGGAGGCAAGCAATATCTTCTTGATAACTGGGAGAAGTATAAATATCACCACCTGAGCGAGAAGGTATATGCTGCACTCACAGAATGGAAAACTTCTGGGAACATGCCTGTGAAACAGAATAGTGTATAAATTTTCCCTGGCAGAGCTTCGAAAAGAAGCTCCGCCTTTTTCTATGCCTGAAAATTTTCTTCATTTTCGCGTTTCAGAAACTGAAATTCAGGCGGTCTGGAAAGGCTTGTAGGAAAATTTCTTGCAAAAGCAGGAAAAACCTCTTCATATAGCGAACACTATCCTTGCCCAGCGATATTGTTGCGATTCTGGATGAGAATGGCAATACGGTCGTCAGCTACGGCTACGATGCGTGGGGCGCGCCGCTGTGGTGTACCGGTGAGTTGGCGGAGACGCTGGGCAAGGTGCAGCCGTTTAGGTATCGCGGGTATGTGTACGACGAAGAGACGGGGCTGTATTATCTCAGAAGCAGGTATTACACACCAACATGGTGCCGGTTTATCAGTATCGATGCTTTTGTTGATACTACTGATGATGTAGTATCTAAGTCCCTATTTGTTTACTGCAGTAACAATCCGATAGTCCATAGTGATCCAACTGGTGAAGCTTGGTGGGAATGGGCAATTGGTGCGCTTGTGGTGGTAGGCTGCATTGCGGTAGCAGCAGCGACTGGTGGCGTAGCCGCTGCTGTTGTGGCAGGAGTCACTACAGCTGCGGCTGCAATAGATGGTGGGTACTGTGCAATCGAATCGGGTGGTTCTTTTGAAGATGGTTTCTTAGCCGGCGCCGTGGGTGGAGCTGTTTCAACACTAATCCCCAATCCGGTCGTTGCGCGTGGCGTTAGCTCAGCAATATATGACGTATCATACGAGTACCTGGATACAGGTACTGTTAACCCTGATAACCTGCCATTGTATGCATACGATGTTATGCTCGATATGGCTACCTCTGCCGTGGTTTATCCCTACATATCCAATGGTAACAAAATAATTGCTGCAGGCATGATGGGTACTGCTGATGGACTTGTTGATATTGCACAGACAGATGTGTACAACGCATACAATGCACAACCTATTCCAGCGGCAGAGCCTGCTACCGAGCACGGTGGAGGAGGCAGACATTTTTAATTTGTGTTTGTGAGTGAGGTGTTAGAGTGTATTTTCCTGTTCTACCGACAGTATATAGAAAAATGAGTGTTTTTTTCTGTACCATTACATCCATAACGAGTCTATTGGTAACTATACTCATGTTCCTTGTGTTGTATTTGGGAAACCAAGTGCAGGGTATTGTGTTTATTTCATTTCTTTTTTCAGTTATTCTATCTATCGTAGCATGGAGAGCTTGTTTGATAACAATTAAATGTAACGAGTATGTACACATTATTGTTGACAAGCGTATTGTTGCATTGTATAGTCCTACCGGGAAAGCATTACGTACTTTCAACTTTTCTGACATAGTGGATGTGCGGGTTGTCAACTTACCTCAAGTTATGTATGCCGCCTCAATACCCTATGTGCGTAAACAGCAATACATCTGTATACAATCTGATTCTTCACACGCCGAAACACGTCCCCATACAACCTATTCAGAGATTCGAAGTAATCCCCACTGCATTGTTTTAGCCTATAATGAGTATGCTTATAATAGTATCAGCTCAATTCTATTGCGTCAAGAAACTGGAGATACCGTGTAAGGGGGGCAATTCCCCATACCAATGGGTACAGAAGAAGAGTGGCTTGAGGGTTGGATTGAACCTTTGCGGAAGAGTCCTCGTTGGGGAACTGCCGTTGATGGCGAGCAAATGAGTGTGTTCTATTTCGTGAATGGCCTCCACTATATGGTTAACGACGTCGTCGATGGTAAAAAAGGTTGGAAGTATCGCCGCAATATGGGATTTGGATATGTTGATTGTATTGGCGGTGCGAGGTTCATGGGACAACAGTTTTTCAAAAACAGCAGAACCTTGGATGCTAATATTCGTGCGACTGCAAGTGGAATCCGAGCGAACAACCTTTCCCGCTTAGAAGATATTGATCCCACTGCTTTGGAGGAAATCACATATGGTGCCGTGCTATTTACTCTTCCAGATAAGAACGGAAAGAGGCACATGGCATATTACATCGGGAGTCATAATGGATATGAGCATTGTATTATTGAAACCACAGGAAAAGGAGATCGAATGCATTATGCGAATTTGGAAGAACGGCTGTACAATCCAGAAACTGGGCATGGTTTCTATGAGTGGGGCGAACTGGCATGTGTTGACTATAGCGGTGTGTGCGGTTCTTGGATTGCTCTTCCCTATGATATTCCTTCCGATTGAGGTGTCAGCTGATCAGTCTACGTCGCAGGAATATACTGAGGTATTGACACCTCATGAACAAAATGGCATGTGGGGATATACCGATCGTACTGGTTCTATAGTTATACAGCCGCAGTGGGCTGTTGCGGGGTGGTATCGGGGCGGAACCGCAGCCGTTTGCTCTACCGATGGGCAGTGGGGGATTATAGATGAAAACGGCGAATATCTCGTACCATGCCGATACGATAGCATCTGGGATCAGTATTCATGTTATGAGACAACGCCATTTGATGATTCTAACAGTTACATTGGTGGTCTGAGTGATGGATTCTATATTATCATCGATTGCGTTGATGATGAAGAATATATGGGATTCTTTTGCATTTCAACCAAGACACTTGTTGAACCACAATGGTTTTCAGTTACAATTGCTGACGAGGGTATTGGAATCAATGAATTAGTTCTGGTAGAAGACTGGGATGCAGGCTTTGGATATGTAGACCGCTTTGGACATGTGGTTATTGAGTGTCAGTACGATTGGGCAACACCTTTCGTAGAAGGAGTGGCGCAAGTGGGAAAGTGGATTGATGACGATTACTATGAATACTATATCGATACTACTGGAAATGAAATTAACCTCATGATGAACTGATTTACACAACATCAACTACTCTATCTCTGAAGATTCAAACAATGTAGCAATAAGCGGTAACACCGCAACAGAAGGTTGGCGAGATGACCATGCAGGAATTGTTGGATATAGATTGGATTGGAGACGATTAATTATGAAAATCAAAAGGTTACTGTCTCAAATCTTGGCTAATCGAAAGAATAGGCTTCTGTATATTGTTGATGCAAGTTGGGAAATATTTATTTTACTTTTTCCTGTTTGGTTTATACTGTCAAACGGGAAAGCTCGTCTTGCGGAAACGCTCGGTGGAAATAGAGATCTCGCATCTATTCTCATCTGTCTTACTCAACTCAGCATGATTTATGCAGAAAAAGTAATTACATATATGATAGAAAAAAGGGCGGATGTAAAATAAGATTAGGCTCTCAGACAATACCGTACAAGAGCATCAGCAACGCTGCCAACGAATTGTGTGGTATCTCTTTAAGTAAGGATGCAGGTACTGGTGTCTAAACAAACGTTACGAAAAACCGCGGCGAAGCCCATCAGCTTCGCCTCGGTCAAAGACATTCGTCTATGACAATGCGGCGTGGCGAGAGCAACGAGCGGTTGCATGCATGGGAAGAATGTTGTGCATATGACGTGGGCAAGAGAGGTATGATTAAAATGAGAAAAATAAGGTGGTTCGCTGTTTTGATTTTCCTGTTGCTTTTTTCGACTTGCAACGCATTTGCTGAGGAAGTCAGGCAGAGTCGTGTCAATCAGGTTTCAGTAACATACCAAATGAAAAACCGGAAATGGGGCTTCATAGACATCCTTACGGGATACAATAGCGGACCTCAATACGATGATATTTATGACGATTGCTACGAATCTGATTCCCCTATATTTGTCATGAAAGATGGTTTGTGGGGGTATGTGAACAGGACAAACGGAGAAATTGTCATAGACTTCCAGTTTTCATCTGTTTATGGCCATCCGTGCTTTCGACATGGGTATGCGCTTGTGTCAAATGTAGTGGAAGGGGAAGATAACTCCATCCGCTACGATTCTTTTCTAATTGATACGACCGGCAGGAAAATCGAATTACCTAATGGATACCACGCCGTTACAACTGTGTGTGGAACGGAGAATACTATCGTAATCGGCGGAGATGATGCCAATAGTGATTATAGATATGGCTTATACCGTATTGGTGAGGGAATTGTTGTCTCGCCATCGTTTTACGAGATATGTGCAGGTGATTGTAACTATTACTGTTTTCGAGATGATTCTGGTCGAATTGGCATGATTGACCGCAACGGGAATGTGGTGTTATCACTCGCTTACACAGATGAGAATTCAACAATCCTGTATATGAGCCGGTCTTCACAACGTGGATATACATATTTGGGAAGCACAGGATACTATTCAATCGAACTCGAAGACGGCTCAGAAATCTTTATTGTCATAGACGATGATAGTTGCACATACAATGTTATTACGGTTCCGTAACGCACAAGTAAAAGAACGCTTGACATGCAATCCATGAATACAAGATAATGAATATAGCATAATGATCACAACCGATGCGAAGCCACCAGCTTAGCCTCGGTCAAAGACATTCGTCTATGACAATGCGGCGTGTTGAGAGCAACGAGCGGTTGTCTGCACGGCAAGAACATTGTGCATATGACTTCCGGCACGGACGAGATGCACTTCTTCTACGATGCGCAGAACCGTCCGGCGGTGGTGGTGTACAACGGCACGGCGTATGCGTATGTCAAGAGCTTGCAGGGCGATATTCTTGCAATTCTGGATGAGAATGGCAATACCGTCGTCAGCTACGGCTACGATGCGTGGGGCGCGCCGCTGTGGTGTACCGGTGAGCTGGCGGAGACGCTGGGCAAGGTGCAGCCGTTTAGGTATCGCGGGTATGTGTTCGATGAGGAAACGGGGCTGTACTATCTCAGGAGTCGGTACTATAATCCGCGGTGGGGGCGGTTTGCTAATGCGGATGCAGAGATTGCAGTAGAAGCAAAATTATGGGATGCAAAACTGTTTCTCTACTGCGCCAATAATCCTGTTCGCTATACGGATGATGGTGGCAATAGTTTCTGGGATGTACTTGCAGATTGCGGAAAAGCACTATTGGTAGCTGCAGTTGTCGTTGCAGTAGTTGCAGTGGTTATAGCTGCGACTGGTGGCGGTGGTGGTTTTGCTCTTGCAGCAGCAGGTGGTGAAATTATCAGTGGTGCTGCTGTGGCAGACGCTGCGATGACAACGGCGGTTGCGGCGGGGGCAACAGGTGCAAGCTTAATGTTTGCATCAAGAGCAGGAAAAAAATTCGAGGAAGATTATTATTCAAACCATTACAAGTCACACAATCAAGCAGAAAATGGACAATTTAAGGAGGCGGTTCGTCGACTCAAAGATAATTATGATATGAACTTAACACAGGATCAGCAACAAAGATTGCATTACGCAATTAGACATAAAGGTTATTCGTTGGAAGAAATAATAGAAGAAGCGCTTAATATGTTTGGAGAATAAAATGGAGAATAAGTATTGCATAGATATGCTCTTAGGTGGCGAGCTGTGTGAAATCGGAAGAGTTACTGACTTGGTTTGGTGGGAATTCGAAAAGGATGGAATTTTATATTCACTGCATACACAATGTTCATTTCGTGTTACGCATGAAGGGGTTTCTGTTCTGACACGTAGAAGTATTTACAACATAATAGATGAAAAAAAAGATTCAAAGAGTAATAGTTTGTTTGATAAGAATGTTATAACAGTTAACTGCTTATTACCACTTAAAGTACTTCGAGTGGAATGCTCGACCATGAATGATCTACGCATTGTCCTGAGCAATCAAGTCTGCATCGAAATTTTTGCCGATAGCGACGTAGAGGATGAACAATGGAGATTTTTCATGATAGTAGATGAGGACTTTCCAGCCTTGGTTGCGTATAGTAATCGTGTGGAATACTAATAACAGTTCTTATAGTCATTGCGACTTTGTGATAACTGTACAACATTGCTCATATTTCATAGAACGATTAAAAAAGCACAGTTAGTTTTCATAAGCAACATTGCAAACTTCTTCCCATGGTTAGGTAATTCTCGGCGGCACGCAACCAACTCCCACTCGGCTGTATGCCGCTTTTTCTATGCCTGAAAATTTTCTTCATTTTCGCCTTTCAGAAACTGAAATTCAGGCAGTCTGGAAAGGCTTGCAGGAAAATTTCTTGCAAAAGCAGGAAAAACCTCTTCATATAGCGAACACTATCCTTGCCCAGCGATATTGTTGCGATTCTGGATGAGAATGGCAATACGGTCGTCAGCTACGGCTACGATGCGTGGGGCGCGCCGCTTTGGTGTACCGGTGAGCTGGCGGAAACGCTGGGCAAGGTGCAGCCGTTTAGGTATCGCGGGTATGTGTTTGACGAGGAGACGGGGCTGTACTATCTGCGGAGTCGGTACTATAATGCACAGTGGGGACGGTTTGTTAATGCGGATAGTATCTTAACTAAAAATTTGTTTGCATATTGCAGCAGTTCGCCTGTTAACAATAAAGATGCAAAAGGTACAAGTACTACATCGGCGAATTTTTCTATGGCACTTTGTGACAGCGAAGCTGGTGGCTGTCGAACAAAAGTATCTCGTCCACAGAGACTTGAATTTGATAGCATGACTGCTCCTGCAACGCTGAATCTTTATCGTGATTTTGGTTTGCGTGATGACGTAGATATGCCATTACTGAATGAGACCAGATATGTTACTGTGATGAATAATCAGGAGGCAAAAGTAATATCGGAAACGTTATTAAAAAATAAGGATGATACGATGTTCGTCATTGGTATTTTCTGGGTTGCTGTAGGAACTCTTATTCCGTCTGCAGAACTTTCTGCAATTGTATCGTATGCTTCGACAATTGGAATGAATATCTATTCAAGCGGCTTCGAAAGTACCTATGTTATGAGCGGACAATATAGCACGACGATTGCAATTTATGATGCTTCCGCAATAGAAAGTGAACTGCTGTATGTTTTGATTAGAACAGCAGGAGAAGATGGATCGGCGCTAAATACGGATTGGAATGCATTTGGCGTTAAGCAATCTGAACTAAACATAGACCAAATTCTGAGTGAAGAACTGTTCTTGTACTATTTGGAGTGAGAGCTTGCGAGAAGGGAGAGACATATGCTGAAACATCGGCATTATCCAATGGAAAAAGGACTTGTACGGCGAGATACACTTTATACATGTAGTGTGTGCGGAAAGAAAATTGTTGTCAATTATAATTCTTATTGCGCAATGCGCGTAATTTCAGGGACTTTATCATTAGCTGTACCAACTGTAATTAGTCTTTATACGCTTAAAAACGGTAAGCCTGGTCTGTATAGCCCATTAGTGTTCTTACTTACTCCGCCGATTCGAATCATTACGCAATGGATTTATCAAAAATTCTATTTGAAGTTTGAAATTATCGCGAAAGAGAATAACGTATGCTTATGAGTGAACTTCTTATACAAAATGATGAGGAATGGGCATCTCTCGTAAGTAGTATAGTAAACGTCAACTTCTATCTTTGATAATTACTGGCGGCACACAACCGACTCCCACTCGGCTGTGTGCCGCTTTTTCTATGCCCGAAAATTTTCTTCATTTTCGCCTTTCAGAAACTGAAATTTAGGCAGTCCGGAAAGGCGGACATTGCCCCGATTTTCAATCGGACGGCAAAGAAAAAAGTCCTGAACCCCTTGGAATTACTGGGGTTCAGGATTTCAGTTTCTGGTTTTGAATTCGCGAACTTTTCTGCTATGATGAGGCTACGAAGCAACGACAGGAGGTTTGCGGAATGAGCATTGCATGGAACTATCTGGACAAGCGGAGCGCGGCAATGGCGGCGCTGAAAGATTATCGCAGTATGAAGGCGATTCTGGCGACAACGGCGGAGGAGATTGCGAATGTGCGGCAGGACATGGTTCGCATTGGCGGGATGCGCTTCGAGGAGTCGGCGCATGGTGCGCGAAATCCGCAGGCAGGCGAAAACCAGATCCTGCATGGAATTGCGGAAATTGATGTGCTGGAAGAGCGGAAGCGGCAGGCGGAAGAGTTCATGGCGTGGTTTCAGCCGGCGTGGGATGCGCTGGGGGAGGACGAAAAAACGGTGCTGACGATGTTCTATCTATCAGAAAATGGGAAAACAGACGCGATAGAGGAAATCAGCGAGCGGTTTTGCGTGGAGCGGAGCTCCGCCTACAAGAAGAAGGATCGCGCGCTGGCGCACTTGGCGCTGCTGCTGTATGGGAGGTGAAAGGGGAGGAGAAGTTGATAGATGATATTGACAGGACAATCACATTATGTTACAATAAACATGGAAAACTTAACTGCAAATATATCTAATGCTGATTTTTGCAGCAATAAATGAACTTCAGAATAATCTGAAGCTGAAAGGAGTGGAATTGTGAAAGCAAATGGCAATAGGGTGGTGACAAGAGGCAATTCTGACGCAACAGAGCAGATTAGGAAAACGCGAATGCCCCCAAATACATCACACCTGTTTGCTCAAATGCTGGTCAAAAGGCTAACACTTTCCATATGTACATAATGACTGTGATTGCAAGACCAGCAGCTCAATTGCTTTCTTTGAACAGTCAAAATGTATGTGCGAAAAAGATAAATCCATAGAGCTGTCTGACGGTCAGGATTAGTTCTCAAAAGAGAACTATTTCTGACCGCTTTTTTTGTAACAAAGAGCCGTATGCAGAAACCCTTCGGAGCCGGCATCCCCGAAGGAATTGCCTGATGAAGGATACGGCGCATATCAGCATCAGCCGAGGCAATGGCTGCTGCCAACCAAATGAATGGAGAAATTCATGATGGTAGGCGGCACTGTTCAGTATACCCTTCTTTTGCGATTTTCTCCATTCGAGACAAAGGAATGGAGGAAAAATTGCAATGTCACAAGGACGTTACGTTTGGATTGCAGGGAAGAAAGTATATCTGAATCCGGAGCTGCAGAAGGAATGGGACAAACTCATCAACAAGGAACGTTATAGAGCTCGTCAGGAAAAAATCTGCGGACAGGCGGATTACCGTCGCTGCAGCGGGGATTGCTTCGTGTGTCCATGGCGCAAGGAAGGAATTGTTGTTTCGTATGAAACGGAACACTTTGCAGAAGGGTTCGGCAATGACAATGCAGCGCGCGGCTATGGCGTTGTGAATTGCGAATTGACGCTGGAGGAAAAGTACATCGCGGAGGAACGATACAACACACTGTGTGCCCGAATCTATCGGTATGCAGATTCTGCGTATCCGGATGGTGCGAAAATTATTGCGTGCTACCTCAATGGTAAAACGCTGGAAAGCACTGCGAAAGAACTGCATCTTACGGTCAGGGCAGTGCATTATCGCCTGCATCAAATGCTGAAGTATATAAGAGAACATCGGAGTACATTCTGCGATTTTTGATGTGGCATTATTTCCGGTTTCGACGCATCATCTGCTTGCGCGTAGCGCTGCATTTCACTTCTGTTCGTCAGCGTGAAAATTTTTTTTGCAGAAATTCTTGAAATCGCGTAAAAAAACCGATTTTTTTTACCAGTTATGGTGAGAGGGATAAAAGTCTCTTTCAGCAAGAAGGGGGAATCAGCATGTCCGGCATTAACTTTTATTAGGAAATAACATCCAGTATGACTGGAATCATGAGGAGCAGCGCTTTCTGCCTCTGCCCGTGCTGCGGCAACATGATGAAAACAGGAGAAGGCTGATGCAGCTTCTGGTTGGCTGCAATGGGTGAGCAAATGTTGGTTCGTCGGGAACAGTCAGCGCGTTTTCACTAACAGGAGGTGACTTGTGTGGCAGAAGCAGCCGAAAAGAATAGGCAGCCTATCTGCATTTCTCAAAATAGTCTTGTGTGGCAGGATGATAGTGTTTTCAAACTGTATTACTACTGTATGAATTGTGCCTGCCGTCAGAAAGCTGAAATCTGCGGGAAACAGCTTATGCCGGGACAACTGCTCTTCTCATACAGAAAGACAGCGCTTGAACTGGGCTGGTCTCGTGATAAGCTGACGAGGAAGATGGCTGCGCTGGTTCAAATGGGCTATGTTCAGATACAAACAGCGCGGGACGGTTCTATCGTTACCGTATCAAACTGGCTTGAAAATCAGACCGCTGGCGGTATGAAAATAAGGCTACTCTGTCCCGAAAATCAGTACGCAGACGGTACTAAAATAAGCACGCCGTGTGCTGAAAACAAGTCCATATGCGGTACGAAAGAAAGAGCGGAAAACGGTGCAAATGCGCATTTTTCAGCATTTGCACATCGCAGGCGGCTTGAAAATCAGCACACCCAGCAGCAATATAATAATAGTAATACGATAGATACACTATCTCATTATCCGGATGAGTTTGAAAAGCTGTGGTTTGCTTATCCGGCTAATCGCAGAAATGACTGGGATGAGGCCTTTCGCATATATCAACAGGCACTGCGGCATGGTGCGACGCTTGAAATAATCATGACAGCGCTTGAAGCAGCAAAAAGTTCTATCGCATGGACGAAAGATGGCGGGCAGTATATCCCCGGCATTAGCAAATGGCTTCAGCGCGAGCCGTGGAGAGAGGCGAATCTACAAAAAGCGCAAAAGGAGAATCAAGAACAGTGGAACTCGCAGTAAAGTGGCTGTCCTTGCTGCATGAACCGGATGCAATCATTGAAATCAGGAGTATAGACCCTAAGCCTACTGTCAGCGGTTATTTTCGTGCGGACAGTCCGCGCATTGCTGCTGAATTGGCAAAGTATCCGAATCGAACGTTTTACCAGTCGCTGAACCCCGTCAAAAGTGCCTGCTATGCGCGTGCTCAGCATGAACGTCTGGTAGAACGTCCGAAGGAAACAACGTCTGACAATGACATCATAGGATTTCAATGGATTTTGATTGATGCAGACCCAGTCCGCCCCAGCGGTGTCAGTGCATCGGCAGAAGAAAAGGAAGCAGCACACGCTGTTGCTGGAAAGACAATGAAGCGGCTGATGGCAACGGGATTCAGCGAGCCAATTGTTGCAGACAGCGGCAATGGCTATCATCTGCTTTTTAAGGTGCATATCAGCACGGATGACCGGCAAGTGGTTGCGGATTTTCTCTCTGTGCTGGACATGTGGTTCAGCACAGACGAGGCAAAAATTGATACGGCGGTGTATAACCCATCAAGAATTACCAAGCTGTATGGAACAATTGCAGCGAAAGGAGCCCATACGCCGGAACGTCCGCACCGACAGAGCTGCATCATCCGCTATCCGGAGCAGATTCGAGAAACACCCATTGCGCTGGTCAAGAATATTGCAGCGGAACTGCATCAAGCGGCGATACCGACAGAAGCTCGGCGTTCCGGCAAAGAAAGCACTTGGGACATTGAGCATTTTCTTTCCGCACATGGCGTGGAGGTGGAGAAAAAAGTAGCCATCAGCAGCGGTACAAAGTACCAATTAGCACACTGCCCGTTTAACGATTCGCATCAGCACGGAGATGCCGCCGTGTTTGCGTACCATCAAGGCGGTTTCGGATTTCACTGCTTCCATAACAGCTGCGCCGGATACCATTGGCATGAGTTCCGGCAGAAGGTAGACCCGGCAGCTTACAGCAGCAGCCCTTATGCAGTAACGCCTGCTGTGCCGACAGCAAAAGTCAGCGCAGCGGAAAATTCTCCACTGCTTGGCAAGGCGAAGGCACGGATGCTGGACTTTGCAGAGATTCCGAATGTAGACCGCAGCAAAATTGTGGTAATTCGGTCACGGCTCAGTTCGCTTGACGCAAAGATAGGGGGATTCAATGCAGGCGAAATGTCCATTTGGAGCGGGGGCAATGCTTCGGGCAAGTCAACGCTTGTCAGTCAGATTGGTCTGGCAGCTGTATCGCAGGGATATAAAGTCGCGCTGTTTTCAGGAGAAATGACGGCATCACGGATACGAGAATGGCTACTGCTTCAAGCAGCGGGCCCAGACTATGTAATGCCTGATCCGCTGAATCCCAATCATTTCTGCCTGAAGCCCGGCATTGAGGCGAAGCTGGATGCTATGCTGACAGGCAAGTTTGCCATCTACGACAATGACTTCGGCACTGATTGGGAAATCGTTATCAGCACAATTTACGATTGGGTTCAGCAGAACGGTGCTTCGGTGGCGATTGTCGATAATCTGATGGCACTGGATATTCAGCTTGGCAATGTGGACAAATATGAGATGCAATCCCGAATTGCCAAGCGGCTCTCCACAATGGCAAAGACGTTGAAAATTCACGTTCATTTTATCTGTCATCCGCGGAAAACAGAAGCATTTCTGCGCAAAGGCGACATCAGCGGAACAGCCGACCTTACAAATGCAGCCGACAATGTGTTTATGGTTCATCGGGTCAATGCTGATTTTATGATGCGCTATCGCTCGGTATATCCCAAACTTGAGATTCAGCCGGATGTGGGAAATGTGGTGGAAATCATGAAAAACCGTGACCTTGGCGTTGTGGATGAGATGATAAAACTCTATTTTGACCGCCGAAGCAGAACTATGTCGGATGTGAAGGGACTTCCGCCGCAGCACGCATGGTCTGAAAAGATTGAGCAGATGCTGATGGAAGGTTTCACGCGGGTCAATCAAGGCGAACTTCCTATGGAATGGCGGTGAGAACATGCATGGCAAAGTGAACGATGATGAATGGGAGATTTTCCGCGATGCGTTCCGCCTGTATGCAGCGCATTGTGATCCGCCGGAGAATCAGGCACAAGATGCCGAAGAATGGTGGCTTTCAATGGTAAAGGACACCAGTGAAAAAGCTGCAAAATGGAATAATCATCCCTTGATGATGCTGCTGTTTCGAGCTGTTACTGAGTATGTTGAGCAAAAAGCAGCAGAAAAAACGCAAAGAACAATGCGAAAATAAATAAAGGAATATCTGGCGGAGGTGCTGGGATGAATCAGAGAAAAAACTGCTCCCATTATGTTTATGGAGAAAAGGAACCGTGGAAAGCGTTTGCGAGTGCAGTGATTGTTCAGGCGGTCAAGGATTTCCGCAGCTGCGGTCGGATGCAGTACGAACTTCGGCAAAAGTTCCGCAGCGAGACAAAGCTGACAGCAGAAGAACGAGACTATCTCACATACCGCATCATGCAGTACAAGCAGAGGCTTGATGAACTGCGAATCTTTTTTCAGTCCGGTCGTTTTGTATTGCTTACTGACATAGATGGTATCCAGCTGCTGAAAAGATTGGAGCGTGAAATTGCATGAGGAAAGCAGTTGCATTTTTGAAAAGGGCAGAAGCAGTTGAACAGAGAATAGATGCCCTTCTCTCGCAGATAGAACTCTACAAAAGCCTTACGCAGCGAGTTACGGCATCTTGGGGAAGCGAATTTACCGCCCATGCGCGCAACGTGGGTGCGAATGAGAATGCGATTATTCGTCTCACGGAAGCACGCAGAGAGTTGGAAAAATTGACACAGGAGTATCGGGATGCCGTTGAAGAAATCACAGCTGTCGTAAACAGCATGGATAATCAGGCGCACCGGATCATCCTCTTGAACTATTATCTTTCTCATATGAATTTTGAGAAAATTGCTGAAAGAATCGGATTAAGCCGGTCGCGTGTGTATCATTTGCACACTCAGGCGCTTGATGAACTGGAAATGCTGCTAAGTGCAAGCACCTGAATAGGGGACAACACGGGCGGCAATCGCGCAAGATAGCAGCAAATAGCATGAAATAGCATCGCGCAGCACAAAACAGGACAAATTAGCAGCGAACAAGACAAATTAGCACGCTTTAGCAACGAAACCTGTGCTATAATAGTAGTGTCGAAAGAGACGAAGGCATTGATGGAGCAATCTGTCGATGCCTTTCTATTTTCCAGAACAGGAGGTGTGAAATATTTACAGGCTGAACCCACCATCAAACAGCAGTGGAGGGCAGGGAAGTTCTGCTGCCACGGATGAACGAGTGCAGGAAGGAGGAAGTGGATGAATCCCACGGTGCTTGCGACTGTAAATCAAAAAGGAGGGGTAGCGAAAACGACCAGCTGCATCAACATAGGGGCAGCGATGGCACGGGAAGGAAAAAAGGTGCTGCTGGTGGACACTGACCCGCAGGCCAGCATGACCATCAGCCTCGGCAATCAGCAGCCGGATCAGCTTGCGCCCACAATCGCAGACCTGATGACCAAGGTCATGAACGATGTCCCGATTGCGCCGGGCGAGGGCATACTGCATCATCCGGAGGGAATTGACCTGCTGCCTGCTAACATCGCGCTGGCGGGAACGGAGGTGTCGCTGGTGAATGCAATGAGCCGCGAAACCATCTTGAAGCAGGTGCTTGCCCGCAATCGGCAGGACTACGACTGCATCATCATCGACTGTATGCCGTCGCTGGGGATGCTGACCATCAATGCGCTGGCGGCGGCAGACCGTGTAATCATCCCGGTGCAGGCGCATTACCTGTCCGCCAAGGGGCTGGAACAGCTGCTGCAAACCATTGCAAAGGTACGCAGGCAAATGAATCCTAAGCTGAAAATCGACGGCATCCTCATGACGATGGTGGATGGGCGCACGAACAACGCCAAGGAAATCACGACGCTGATTCGTGAGACTTACGGCGGCAAAATCAAGGTGTTCGAGACGGCGATTCCGCATTCTGTCCGTGCGGCAGAAGCGAGCCTGACCGGGAAAAGTATTTTCGAGTACGACCCCGGCGGCAAGGTGGCGCAGGCGTATCGCGCGCTCACGAAGGAGGTGCTTCAGCTTGAAAAGCAGCGGCAGAAAGCCAAGTCTGACCTCCTACGATGACATTTTCTCCACGGAAGCCTCACGCCAGCAGGAGCAGATTCAGCGCCTTGCGCTAAGCGAACTTCACCCCTTCAAAGATCATCCATTCCGCGTACTGGATGATGACCGGATGATGGAAACGGTGGAGAGCGTGAAGGAATATGGGGTGCTGGTGCCGATTATCGCCAGACCGATGCCGGATGGCGGGTATGAAATTGTGTCCGGGCATCGGCGGAAGCGCGCCTGTGAGCTGGCAGGTCTGAACGAGATTCCCGCCATTGTCCGCGATTTGGACGATGATGAAGCTGTCATCATTATGGTGGACAGCAATTTGCAGCGCGAGAACATTCTGCCCAGCGAACGTGCTAAAGCGTATCAAATGAAAATGGAAGCGATTAAGCGTCAAGGCGAACGAGTAGATTTAACTTCTCGCCAAGTTGGCGAGAAGTTGTCAGTCACTAAAGTAGCAAAAGACGCAGGTGAAAGTGAGCGCCAAATCCATCGCATTTTGCGCTTGAACAACCTTGAACCGCCGCTCATTGATAAGGTGGATGCGGGCAAACTCGCCTTTACCCCCGCCGTGGAACTTTCGTACTTGAAGCCGGAAGAACAGCAGTGGCTGGATACCGCCTTGGAAAACACGCAGCAGACACCGTCCCTTTCGCAAGCCCAGCGCATGAAGCGCGAAAGCAAACAGGGAACGCTGTCGGAACAGGGCATCATGGAAATCATGACGGAGAACAAGCAGACGGTTCCTGTCAAGGGGTCTGTCGTGCTGCCGCAGGAAAAGCTGACCAAGTATTTTCCACGTTCCTACACGACGGAGCAGATGGAAAAGGTAATTTTCAAGCTGCTGGATTACTGGATGCGGAAGCGGCAAATGTCGCAGGAGCGATAAAGACGCATGAAACGAAAACTGGATATTCTGCTGATGGTCATGTTTCTGTTCGGAAGCATGATTTTTCTTTGCCCAATTTTCGGGCAGATAAAGGAGGTCGAAGAAGATGACCGTGTATACACGCGCATGTCCGCAGAGGTTAAGCCCCCTCAACAGGCTTCGGGACTGGTGGAGGATGCGCCATCCCCCGCGGCAGCCGCCGTGCAGACCGTGCTGCCTCTGCTGCTGGAAGTGCCGCAGGCAGAGAAAACCGCTGTGCCCGCTGCCGCGCCGCCCTCCGCACACCCGGCTGCTTCCGACACTGCCCCGCCAGCACAGGCAGAGCGGACAGCAAATCCCCGCAGTGTCGATGTAGAAGCCTGCGTTGCGCAGAATCCGGATTTTGCCGCATGGCTCACCATTCCGGGTACGCCGGTGGATTATCCGGTTGTGCAGTCGAATAGGACAGATTACTACCTGACGCACCTGTTCAGCGGCAAAAGCAGCAAGCTGGGCTGCCTGTTCTCGCTGCCATCGGCGGATTATCAGACACCGAGCAGGAACATTGCCATCTACGGGCATCACCTGAGCCATAGTGACGCGATGTTCAGCAGCCTTGTGCAATACAAGGATTCGGGCTACTGCGCCGCGCACAGCATCATTCAGCTGGACACGATTTACGGCGAACGCACCTATCGGATTTTCGCCGTCGTCAACATGCAGGTTGGTGACTGGGATGCAGCGGCGGCTGATTTTGCCAGCGGACAGGCGTTTCAAGCGTATGTAGACCGCGCACGAGCCAAGGCACTGTACGATTCAGGCGCGGCAGTCGGTGCGGATGACCACATTCTGACCCTGATTACCTGCGACCGCAGTGCGGGCGGTGCAAGCGGCCGTCTGATTGTGCTGGCGGTTCAAGAATAATACTATTTTCGGATTCACCTGAGCCATCTGCTTGCGCCTTTTCCCCGCTGTCGTCCGCTTATTCCACTTAGCGTAGCGCTGCTACGCTGCGTTTCATTCGCGTTAGACAGCGTGAAAAATTCGCGGCGCATCTTGGCTCATTTTCATCCGAAAATAGTATAAGAAGGAGAAGCAAATGAAATTGAAATCCAAATTGAAACGATTTGCATCATTGATGCTGTCTGCGGCGCTGGCGCTGACCTGCATTCCGCTCTGTGCGGCAGCAGAAGAAGCAGCCACGCCCTCGGACATCACAGGAACGGAAGTCATTGTGCTTCCGGCAGAAGAACCGGCGCTTCCACCCGTGGAGGAAGCGCCTGACGAATCCGCATCCGATGTGCCGGATGAGCCGCCCCATGACGAAATGCTCCCCAATTCGGAGGAAGAAAGTTCGTCGGACAACCGTCATCCTTTGCAGGCGGCGATTGAAGAACATGGGTATGTCTACGTCCGGACGGTGCGGGCAGTCAGCGTGTACGCCAGCGCAGAATCGCAGGAGCGCATTGTTTATGCCGCGGTCGATGATGCGTCCATTCTGCTGGCGACCGCGTTTTTCAGCAATCATCAAACCGTGCAGGTGTGGTTTCTGGATGCGGAACAGCAAATCATCCGCGGCTTTGTACCGGCAGCATCGCTGGATACCCGCTATTTGACGGATGCGGATGTGTCGGGCATCGCCGACGTGCCATCCTGCGACGGAATGACTACCTTCGGTCAAAAGCGATTGTTCGTGGTCAATGGCAGCCGCCCGGAAGAAGCATCCGATGAAGAAGAAACGCCCGCGGATGCACCTTCGCAGGACGCGCCGCACCAAGAATCGAATCTGCCCGAAGCGGATGAAAGCGGCGCTTCGGAGCAGCCGGATGCCGCAGAATCGCCGGATGCTTCGGTACATCCAGAAATCAGCAGCGCGGAAGAAATCGACGAAACGGTGCCGCCTGTAAATCCTGGCGATTTTGTCAGCGTCAGTACGGACACGCGCGTCTTTTCTGCGGTGGATGATGATGCGTCCGAAACGTATTTTTCCAGCGAGTATCAGGGCAATTTCGTCAAAGCAGCAGCGGTGCAGGTGGTGTCCATTGCGGAAGATGCTTCGGGCGCAGTGTGGTATCAGGTGCGCTTCCTGTACGGCGATTCTTTCCCCAGCGGCAAGATGAAGTGGACGGCTGACGAAACAGTGTGGGTAATGGCAGCGGAAACCGGCGAAACGGATGCGGATGCCTGCACGGTGACGGATTTCGCGTATTCCAAAGAAATGCTGCGTCTGCTCCGGGAAATGCAAACGTACACCGCAGAAACGGACGGATTCAGTCTGAAGAACATTCACGGCAAAATCGGCAGTTTTCAGGCGGGACAGTCGGGGTTGCAAGGAAGTTCCGGCAGGGACGCGGCATATCCCCAGCTGGCGAAATCGGCATCGCACGGCACGATTTATGCGACACCGCACTATCTGGAGAGCTACCTCGTCTACTGCCTTGAACATACGCTTTCCGGCCCCGGCGAAGGGTCGGGCGCGAACAAAACAGAAACCGGCCCGTATGCGCTGCTGGATATGGAGACGTTCGTGAACACCGCAGAAGGCGGCGGCGTGAACGGGGTGCGCTTCAAGGCGCAGACCATGCACGCCATCGGCTGGGTGCTTCGGCACACCTACCCGTTTATGGTGCTGGATCGCAGCGATGCAAACAACGAAGTGTGGAGCCGTGTCGCGGGTCAGTTTGCTATTCGCGAGGTGATTAAGCAGCTGGAAGGCGCGCAGTACGTCCGCAGTTATTGGGACATGGATAATTTCTACGCCTTCTCCGGCGGCGCACCGGAAGTGTACTTGACCTATGCCCGCTGGCTGGCGAAAAACGCGATTGCGCACGCGAAAATCACCGGGAAAATCACGGTCAGTGGTCAGCGCATCCAAGCGTCAGACGGCGGCTATATCGGTACGGTTACGCTGACGACGGATGCGGATTTGATTCGGATTTCCAAGGCAGTGGGCAGTATCACGGGGAACAGCGGCGGTTCGGATGAAGCGTACTACTATGTCAAGAGCGGCGATACCATCCGGATTTTGTCGGACAAAAGCAGCTTCTCCGTTTACATGGAATCAATCGCGTCCAGCGCGGAAGAAGCAGGCTTTCTGGTCGGAATCCCCAGCGCCTCCATCCAGAAAGTGCTTGTCCCGATTGACGGTACACCGTACCCGCTGCAATCCGCCGTTGTCACGTTTGAACTGCTGTATGGCACGGTGTTTGTGACCAAGCAGTCCATGGACGGCATTTTGCTGCAAGGTGCAGTGTTTGAGCTGCTGGATGAATCCGGCGCGGTGCTGGCAGAAGCAGTGACGGATGCGCAGGGACGTGCCGTTTTTTCCGGGATTGCACCGGGACGCTATCAGGTTCGCGAGAAAACCGCGCCGCAGGGGTATCGGCTGTCGGTTGCCTCGGCGCAGGAAATCATGGTGACGGCGGGCGCAGACACGGCGTGCATGTTCATCAACGAGCGCATGATGGGCATCATCCGGGTCATCAAGACGGACAGCATGACGGGAAAACCGCTGCCCGGTGTCACGTTCACGGTGACGAGATTGACCGCGCCCGCATCGGACGATGCTTCCGACATTGGCAAAGTCGTTGCAACGATTACGACGAATGCGGATGGCATCGCACAGACCGAAGCGCTTCCGTGGGGAGAATATCGGATTGAGGAAGCCGAGGCGCTGGACGGCTATGTGGATACGGACTTTGTGACCATCGTTCAAATCAAATAACAGGAGGAAGAAAAATGAAGCAGATGAAGCAATGGATGCACTGGGTGCTTGCGCTGGTGCTGCTGGTGATGAGCCTGTCTGTTCCGGCAGCAGCGGCGGAAACCATCACAGTGAATGTAACCAACACGCCCGTGCGCGGCAGCGTGGCGCTGGAAAAGACCGGCTTGCAGCTGGTGCGCTTTACGGACGAGCAGGATGAATGGGGCAATACCGTCATGAAGCCTGTTTATCAGCAGGGGTATTTGAAGGGCGCTGTGTTTGAACTCCGCGCTGCGGCGGATGTTGTCGGCAAGGAAGGCACGGTTTTCTACAAGCAGGGGGAACTGGTGCAAACACTGACCACCAGTGCAGACGGCGCAGTGAACTCGAAGCCGCTGCCGCTGGGCAGCTACTGCTTGCAGGAAGTTTCCGCTCCGGACGGCTATTTGCTGGATAATGCCCCGTATCCCTTCACGCTGACGGCGGCAGGCAGGCAGACGCCTGTCGTGGAAGTGAAAGTGTCCGCGGTCAACACCTATCTGCCGATTCGGGTAACGCTGCACAAACAGCAGGAAGCAATTCGAGTGGATGAAACGGCGGACGGTATGATTCGCTCGTCCATCGAGACAGTTCCCGGCGAAGGCTGCGTGTTCGGCTTGTTCAATGCAGGGGTGATTGCCTACGGCGACAGCCAGAAGCTGCCTGCCCATACGCTGATGGCGACTGGAATCACGGATGCCAAGGGCAAGTTGACCTTCTCCGGCATGTATCCGCATGGCGCGTATTATATCAAGGAACTGTCCGCGCCGGATGGCTGGCTGCTGAATACCGAGCAGTACCCGGTGCTGCTGACACCCGAAAACATGGATGCAGCGGAGGAGGCAATCGCAATCACGCTGGATGCGCCTATCCTGAATCGCCTGATTTACACGCCGGTGACGATTACCAAGCGGGACGTTGCCGGCAAGGAAACGCTGCCCGGTGCGCTGATTGAAGTGTACGATGCGCAGGGCAGCACCATTTACCGCGCGTATACGGATGAAAACGGTCAGCTGCCGGACATTCCGCTTGTTCCCGGATCGCATACGTTCAAGGAAACCTATGCGCCGGAGGGCTATGCGCTGAATGTGGCGGTAAAAACCTTCACGGTAACAAGCGAAGGAAAAATCATCGGGGAAACCGAAATCCGGGATGAAATCAACAAGATTCAGCTGAAAAAGGTCAAGGAGAACGGCGAGCCGCTGCCCGGCGCTGTGTTCGGCATTTACGATGCCAACAACACACTCGTGCAGCAGCAGACTTCCGATGCCAGCGGTCATCTGACCTTCTCGAAACTGGGGTACGGCACTTATACCATCCGGGAAATTCAAGCGCCTTACGGCTATCATCCGTCCACCGGCGAATGGCAGGTGACGATTGACGGCACCTACCAGAACCCCGTTCAGATTCTGACGATGGTGGTCAATGAGGATGCGCCCGGCTGGATTCGGGTCATCAAAACGGACGCGCTGGACGGTCATCCCATTGCGGGCGTTCGCTTCGACATCTACGCCTTGAATGAGGACGGCAGCACGGGCGACTTGGTGTCCACCATGCTGACGAACGACGACGGCGTGGCAATGTCCGAAAGTCTGCTGGTCGGCGACTACATGGTCAAGGAGCATGAAGCGCCCGTCGGCTATGTGAACAGCCTGTGGAGCGAAAAAGTGACCGTCGTCATGGACGAAACCGTGGAGCGCAGCGTGACGAATATCCCCATGCAGGGGCAGGTTCGCATTGTTAAGACGGACGCGGAAACGGGCGGAAGTCTGGCTGGCGCAGTCTTTACGGTCATCCGCGTGAGCGGCTTGCCTTCGCATGGCAAGGAAGGGTGCGGCGAGGTTGTGGCGGTCATCACCACGGATGCGGAAGGGGTGGCAGTCACGCCTGTGCTGACGTGGGGCATCTACGAAATCCGCGAAACCACCGTGCCGGACGGGTATCTGGACAGCGGCTGTGTCGTTACCGTTTCGATTCCCGGCAATGCTGACTGACAAGAAAAACGGGAGGCATCCATGAACACAAAACGAAACATCCTGCCCATGCTGCTGGCGGCATTGCTGCTCTTCTGTCTGCCGATGGCATCGCTGGCGGAGGACGTACCCATTCAGAACGTCAGCATCCGCAATACGCCTATCAAGGGGCAGATTCTGCTGGAAAAGACCGGGCAGATGCAGACGACGGGTGAACAGGGGTATTTGAAAGGCGCGGTATTTGAAATTCGGGCGGCGGAGGACATTGTCGGGCAAGACGGCACACAGTGGTATTCATGCGGCGAGCTGGTCGCCACGATGACCACTAGCGGCGAAGGCGTGGAGAAAAGTCCGCTGCTGCCGCTGGGCAAATACACGGTCAAGGAAGTCAGCGCTCCGTCCGGGTATGTGCTGGATTTGACGACGTACACCGTAGAAATTCAGGCGTCGGATCAGGAAACGCCGATTGTTTCCGCCGAGGTTGCTTCAATCAACCATCCTGCCGAGATTCTACTTCAAAAGACCGATGCGGATGGAAAGGCACTGGTAGGGGCTAAGTTTGTGCTGCTGGATGCGGACGAGCGCGAAACGGCATCGGCTGTTTCGGATGCGGACGGACTGGTGCGCTTCCGCTTTGTTCCGCAGGGACAGTACACCATTTGCGAAACGTCCGCGCCGGATGGGTATCTGCTGAACCGCAGCGCGATTTCGGTGACAGTAACGCCGAACTGGACGAATGCGGAAGAACCGATAGCGACGGTGGTGAACCAGCAGAAGAAAATCCAGTTTATCAAGGTGGATACAGCCGGAACGCCGATGGCAGGCATTCTCTTTAAGCTCATCAACGCGGAAACGGGCGCTGTGGCAGAAATGGCTGTCAGCGACGAAAACGGTGCGTTTGCCTTTACAGCATTTGATTATGGCGTGTGGATTGTCCATGAAGCGGCTGCACCCAGCGGTTACAGCTGCATGGCGGATTATCGCTTCCAAGTGGATGACAGCTGGTCGGGAACAGCGCCGGTGCTGCTGGTAAACATTCCTGATTCTTATGCGTTCATGAAAGTGGGTGCCGATGGCAAACCGCTGCAAGGCGTGAAATTTGCCCTGCGGGATGCGGACGGCAATCTCCTGCAAACGCTGGAATCCGATGAGAACGGCATTGTCCGCGCCGAACACTTGCAGCCCGGCACTTATTATTTGCAGGAAACCGAAACGCTGAAAGGCTACACCCTGAGCGGCGATGTCCGGAAGCTGGTCATTGACGAGCACTACAAGATTTCCGAAGAAATGCCGCAGTGGGTCAACTACACGACGATTCAGACCGGCGTGCAGCTGGCGGCATCGGGGGTGATGCTTATCGGCATTGCCCTGATGCTGATAAGCGGCACCATGCTGCTGATGCGCAGACGGCGAAAGGCGTAAGCGAATGGTGTATCATCAAAAGCTGTTTCTGCGCCGCTTGGAAGTCCCGCCTTGGGCGGCGCGCTGCACTTTTTCATGACGGAGGCTTCCAATGCAGGAAGAAATCGAAAACAAAACGCTCTCCCTCATCATCAATACCAGCAAATTCACTGAAAGGACATTGGCGACGGCGTTCGCGAAAGCGCTGAAACTCGGCTGGAATAAAGCCAAGGAGCATTATCAAGCGAAACCGCAGGGCAGGCAGAGCGTGAAGCAGCTCATCGGGCAGAATCAGGGCGTTGAGCAGACTGCACTGGCTGACCGGCAGGAGGTGAAGGCGTTTGAACGATACGCCCGCCAATATGGGGTGGATTATGCCATCCATAAGGGTACTTCCGACAGCGGAAAAACGCGCTATCTGGTGTTCTTCAAAGCTCGCGACCGTGCAGCCATTGATCAGGCAATGCGCGCGTATGCAATGGATTTTCTGGCGAAGCGGAAGGCGCAGCGGAATGTTCAGCCTCAGCTGGATACGGCATCCCCCAGCAAACAGAAGGAGCGCAGCAGGCAGAAAGGGCGGGAAAGATGAACACTGCCGCATGGGAAAAACGTCTGCTGCTGCATCTGCCCTACGGGGTTATTGGACTTGCCGCGGCGAAGCTGAGTGAAGCATGGCGGCTGTCAGCCGGGACGGATTTTTCCGCGAAATTCCTGCACCTGCGGGATGGCGTGGCAATGGCGTTCCGAAACGGACTGTCCGGCTTTGTGCCCCTTGACCTGCTGATTGGGTTTCTGTGCGGATGCGCACTGTGCCTGCTGGTACATGCAAAACGCAGGAATGCCAAGAAGTATCGGCACGGCGAAGAATACGGCGCTGCCCGCTGGAGTGCATAATTTTAAGTGTAAATGACACATACATGGACGCACAGGAGGTTAT
>OLXZ01000191.1_pt1 | contig 41958 bp, 29 predicted proteins | sample 1673901 | NCBI WGS metagenome assembly OLXZ01 (sample SAMEA103958131, study PRJEB25191) | human gut metagenome | reverse complement strand
AGCGTAGCAGCGCTACGCTAAGTGGAATGAGCGGACGCAAGCGCGGAAAAGGCGCAAGCAGATGGCGCAGGTGAATTTGGAAATAGTATCACACATACTGTTGACATTTCAATTCTTTTCTGCACGCAAACAGGCGCTGGCAAGAATCTCACCCTGCCAGCGCCGTTTTGTATTCAGCTTTACTGCCGCTGCACCGAAATTGGCTCATCCGTCAATTCCACCGTCTCGCCATACACCTGCACCGCCAGTTTGTCCCCCTGCGTCAGCTGGAACACGGTCTTATTCGCATCCATGCTGATTGCAATCACACGCCCACGGTACATGACCGAGAAGGTCAGCCGCTTCCAGCGTTCCGGCAGACGCGGCGCAAAGTGCAGCATCGTGTCATCGCTGCGCAGACCTGCGAAGCCGTAGACGATGTTCGCCCATGCCATCGCGATGCTCGTGATGTGCAAGCCCTCGCGCGTATTGCGGTTATAGTTGTCCAGATCAAGGCGCGTCGCGTAGCCGAAGAAGCTGACCGCTTCATCCATCTTGTCCAGTTCTGCCGCCAGAATGGAGTGAATCGCAGGCGAAAGAGAGGATTCGTGAATCGTGCGCGGCTGGTAGAAATCGTAGTTGATACGCTTCGTCTCGGTATCAAAAGACGAATTGTAGAGGTAGAGGAACATCAGCACATCCGGCTGCTTAATCATGTCCGTGCGGTAGATGCGGTCGTACGCCCAGTGGTCGTAGAGCGGGAATTCGCTGACCGGAATGCTGTTGATGTCCGTGTGCGGCAGCTCAAAAAAGCCGTCGTGCTGCTCAAACAAGTGATTGGGCGCTTCCGGAATGTACATGTTGTCGGCAATGTGCCGCCACTGCACGGGTTCATCCGATGCAAGCTGGACTTTTTCGCACAGTGCCGCATAAGTCTCCGGCGCATCCGCCCGCATTGCATCCAGCACATCCGCCGCGTAGCGCAGGGCGCGCATCCCCATATAATTGGTATACGCGTTGTTGTTGACCATCATGTGGAATTCGTCCGGGCCCATCACGCCAAAGAAGCCGTATTTGCCGATTTTCTCGCTGAAGCCGACGCGCGTCGCTTGGAATCGGGCGATTTGCAGCAGCATTTCCGCGCCGTAGCGGTACAAAAACGCCTTGTCGTCCGTCAGGTGGACATAATGCCAGATGCCGTAGGACACCGCCGTGCTCGGCTGCAATTGCAGGCTGGCGTGCTGCCAGAGCGGGCAAGCCTCATCGCCGTTGAGCGTCGCAATCGGGTAGCATGCGCCCTTGCAGTCCAGCATTTTTGCGCGCTCCAGCGCCATCGGCAGCGTGTTGTAGCGGAAAAGAAGGAGCGATTTCGCGGCTTCCGGGTTCGTGAAAAGGTAGAACGGCAGGCAGCAGGATTCCGTGTCCCAGAATGCATGACCGTTGTACGCCTCGCCCGTCAAGCCCTTCGCGCCAATGTTGTGGCGCATACTGCCGCCGTTGTAGGTCTGCGCGAGCTGGAAGGAGCAGAAGCGAATCCCCTGCTGTTCCGCTGCGACGGCTTCCGCCATGCTTTCATCTTTCGGTTCAATGCAGATGTCGGACGTGTGCCAGTAGGCATCCCAGTACGCGCGCTGTGCCGCCTGTGCGTCATCGAGCGAGACGGCTTTGCTCTGCGCCATCGCATCCAGACCGCTCTGCCAGAGGTCATCCCCCTGCTGACCGTTGAACAACACGACGACGCGCTTGTCGATTTGCACGGCTTGCCCCGGCGCAAGCAGAACATCCGCCGTCGCGGTGACGGTTTTGCCCTCGGCGGATGCGGTGGATTCGCCGGGCAGCGTCAGCCATGCGCCGCAAAACTCCTCCTGATTCGATAGCGTCGTGCGGGACTGCGCCATCAAGCAATCCGGCGTAGCGTCGATGCGCGTCTCCTGCCAGAAACACTTCTGCCGCCCTTCATGCACGACGTTGAAGGACACGCCGGACGTGACTGTCGCGCTGCCCGTGAAATTGAGCGTTTCGAGCGTGATGCGCTGGTACGCGCGTTCGCGGTGCACCATATCGAGGAATCGAAGGAAGGTCAGGCGGATTTGCTTGCCGCTCTTCGTCGTCCAGAGGAAGCGGCGGGTGAGCGTGCCGGCGCGGAGGTCGAGTTCGCGGGTGAAGTCAGAAAACTGCGACTGCCCCAAATCGAGCGTTTCGCCATCGACGGAAATCGTCGTCATCAGCCATTCCGCCGAGGGAATCATGAAGTGTGTTTTGTCGATGATGCCCTTATAGGAGCGGCTCAGCTTCTCCATATCATAGATGCCATTGGTATACGCTCCGCGAAGGCTATCGACATGACCGCCCTCATCAAAGCAGCCGCGTACGCCGATGCTCTCATTGCCCAGCGAGAAGATGGATTCACTCACGCGCGCGTAGGCGGGGTCGAAGCCCTGCTCAATGACCTTCCACGGGTCTACTTGGAAATATACGTCAGCGGCTTTTGCCATTGTGCGTCCTCCTGTCGGTTCTTTCTTCTAATAAGAAAGAAATAGAAGCTTTTTTTCGGTGGTGAAAGTTGATTTTTCTTCCGTTAGTGGGCTGTTGAGCAAGTTCAAGAGGGCAATGAAAACAGACGAAGTCTGCGGTCGCCCTCTGGACTCCTTCGGCGCGCCCTCCCATGTTACTGGGTGATAGGCGGAGTTTTTATAATGTCAACCCTTGATGCCCACAGACACAGCGTTTTCGGTCAGCTGCTTCTGGAAGATGAAGAAAAGGATGATGGGCGGAATCATCGAGAAAACGACGGAGCGCATCATCGTGTCGGCGTTGACGGTCTGCTCCGTGCTGAACACGAACAGGCGCACCATCACCGTTTGCAGCGCGCTGCCGCGAAGCACCAGATACGGCAGGAGGAAGTCCGACCATGCGGCGTTGATGGCGAAAATCGCAATCACGGAGCAAATCGGCTTGGACAGCGGCAGGACGATGTAGAAGAACGTTTCAAGCTGCGTGCAGCCATCAATCCGCCCGGCTTCGATGATGGAAGTCGGCAGCGATTCAAAGAACTGCACGAACAGGATAACGTACATCGCGTTCGCGCCATAGCTCAGCCAGAGCGGGACGAACGAGCCGCCGAGATTCAGCTTCTGGATGTTCATGAACAGTGGCACGATGCTGATGGTCGTCGGCAGAAGCAGGGAGAGCATAACCAGCTTCTTGACGATGCCGTAGCCCTTGGGCTTCAAAATCGCCAGCCCGTAGCCCAGCAGACCGTTGAACACAATCGCGCAGACGACGCTGCCCGCGACGGAAATCAGCGAGTTGAGGTAGTTCTGCGCAATGCCCAGCTGCGACCACGTTTTCGCGAAGAGAGAAAAATCGAACATCTCCGGGAGCAGCTTGGCGGACGACATGAACTCCTTCAAGTCCTTGAAGCCCGCCAGCACAACCCAGATAATCGGGAAAACCGCGATGACCGTCATAATCAGGCAGAAGAAGATGATGAACCCATACCCAACCCGGACAGACGCGGAGTGCATATCATAGTCCCGGATGACGCCGGTGCGCTGTGCTTTTGCCATATGCGTTCTCCCTCCTTAATCCCAGTCGGATTCTTTGCGGTCGAAGTAGGAGTAAATCGCCGTCATGACGAGCAAAATCAGCGTGACAATCACCGCGACGGCAGATGCCTTGCCATAGTTCATCGAGCCGCCGAACGCGTACTGCCACATCAGCTGCATCAGCGATAGGGACGCATTATCCGGGCCGCCCTTCGTCAGCACCATCGGTTCATACATAATCTGGAACACAGAGATGATTTGCAGAATCAGCAGCGTACCCGCGAGCTTCTTGATGGCAGGAATCATGATGTGGATGATGCGCTGCCAGATGCCCGCGCCGTCAATCGCCGCCGCTTCGTACAGCTCCGGGCTGACGCTGGACATGCCCGCCATGTAAATCAGCGCCGTCGCGCCCGCACCCTTCCACGTCGCAATCAGGATGATGATGGGGATGACCCACTCTGAGCGCGTCAGGTACGTCTGCGGCGCAATGCCCAAGTGGCTGAGCAGGATGTTCAGCACGCCGGACTTCTCGCCGGAGAAGAACGCCGACCAGAGGATGACGACCGCGAGGCCCGGCAGCATGTTCGGCAGATACGCCACCGTGCGGAAGAAGCTCTTGCTGCGCACGGTCTCCCCAATCAGCAGCGCCAGCACCATCGGCAGGAAGAAGCCCAGCAGCAGCGACCAGAACGTATACGAGAACGTGTTCGTCAGTGCCTGCAAAAAGTCATCTTTGCCCATGACGCTGATGTAATTCTTGAAGCCGATGAAGTTCACCAGTTCGATGTTGCGCGTCTTGTACAGGCTCATCACCACGCTTTCGAACAGCGGTTCCCAGACAAAGAACAGCATCAGCACGAGGCTCGGCAGCATAATCAGCCAAGCATTGAGGTGGTCAACCGTCCGTGCGCGCAAGCCGACTTGCGCCTTTTTTCTGCTCATAGGCGTTCCTCCGCGAAGATTTGAGCGATTTTTGTGTAAAAGAAACCGGCATCGGTTCTCCTCCGCCGGTGTTCTTTTTTCCAATTAGAAATGAGGAATTAGCAATTAGCAATAATTGCCCGATGGCACCGCACTGCCCCGTCCGCATTGACTTTCGCTCGTCACCAACAAGGGCTAACCCAAAGTGCAGCGGCGCCGAAGGTTTCCAAAGGGCGATCGGAAAGCCCTTTGGTCGCCTCCGCAGAGGCGAAACCCTCTGCAACAAACAGTGCAATGCCATGCAGAATCAGAAATTAATAATCATTGATTTCATCATCCAGATACTCCTGGAAGGAATCCTGCGCCTTTTGCAGCGCCTTGCGCACATCCGCGCCCTCGCGGGTGATAACGCGCTGAATTACTGCGGTCAGCTCGCGATACAGCTGCTGCGCAAAGACGGGTTCTTCCGAGCGCAGCGTAATCGTGCCCTGCGTGATGGAATCGAAGAAGTCGTTATACAAGCGCATATCGACATTGCAGTATTCGTCAATAATCGCCTGCTTCGCCGCGTTGTAGTCCGCATCGTTCCACGCGCTGATGGCGGGCAGAACCGGGGCGCCGCGGTCGCGCTTGGCAGCATAGTCCGCGCGCATCCCCTCGATAATCTGGTCATTCAGGTAGGGCATCTTGCCCAGCACGGTCAGGTATGCCATCAGCGCCGTCGCCTGATCATCGGTAATGTTCGGCGCGAACATGTAGCAGGTGCCGCCCGCCAGCGCATAGCGTCCCGCGTCGCCCGCCGGGAACGGAATCAGCGCGAAGTCCTCCACCGGCAGACCCTTGTTGGAGGTCGGCTGGTCAACCGAGTCATCCGCCGCGAAGTTCATCGCCGCTTCGCCCGTGCCCAGCAGAGAATGCGCGCCCGCCCAGTCGGTCGTGGTCGCGTCGGCATTGAGGATGTTGTACTTCCAGCGCAGGTCGCGGATGTACTCCATCGCCGCCACGCACTCGTCGGATGTGAAGTTGCACACCCAGCGGCCGTCTTCATCCTGATATTCCAGCGCGTTTTCGCCCACGCAGCCGAAATTCCACGCGATATTGGTGAACAGCCAGCCGCCATACGTCTCGCTCGCCGGGAATACCAGCCCCGCCTTGCCCGTCTTTTCGCGGATAATCTGACCGTATTCCGCCACTTCCTGCAAGGTCTTGGGGTAAATCGGCAGACCTTCCTCGTCCACCAGCCCCGCCTCGCGGAACAGGGCGACATTGATGTGCATACCCAGCACATAGCCGTCGCGCGGCAGACCGTAGATGCGGCCGTTCTCGTCGGACAGCATTTCGAGGTACGACGGGCTGAACTCATTCAGCACCCCCGCGCGCTCCAGCGCATCGGTCACGTCGCCGACAAGATGCTGGCTGATCAGCAGCTGTGGGTCGGTAAACGGCGGCTGGAAGATGCTCGGCGCTGTGCCGCCCTTCGCCATCGGAACGTAGCTGCTCAGGGTGTAGGAGTAGTAATCCGGCACCAGCGTCACGTTCGGGTACTGCTTCTTCATCGTCTCGCGGTAGCTCTCAAAGAGCGCCTTTTCCGCCTCCGCCGCCGTATCCGCGGGCCAGTTGCCCAGCGTAATCGTGCAGGTCAAGTCCGCATCAACGACCTCTTCCGCCATCGCCAGCGGCAGCGCGCCTAGCATCAGGCACAGCACCAGCAGCATGGAAACCAATTTTTTCGACCCTCTCATGGGAAAACCTCCTTCACGAGTTCGTGGCGTATTTTCGTCAGGTTTAACGCTCAACCTTGTCTCTATTATAGTGTATCAAGCCCATTTTGTCAATCCTGTTTCGAGATTTTTTTGAAAAGAAAAGGGGCTGCTTCGGAGAAGCTGTGTCCCCGAAGCAGCCAAAGGAATGTGTTATACTATTTCCAGATAAGAATGCGCCAAGATGCGCCGCGAATTTTTCATTCTGGCTAACGTGAATGAAACGCAGCGTAGCAGCGCTACGCTAAGTGGAATGAGCGGACGCCAGAATGGAAAAGGCGCAAGCAGATGGCGCAGGTGAATCTGGAAATAGTATTATTTACTTTCCTTGAAAACGACCATCAATCCCTGTGCATTTGCCCAGTCAATCACCTCCTGATTTTCCGCGTCGCAGAGAATCACCGGATGGCAGCCGCTGAAGGCATCATCCGCCAGCGTTTGCACACTGTTCGGGATAATGACCAGCCGCAGTAGCGTACAGTCTGCAAAGGCGCGCTTTCCAATCGCAGTAACGCCCTCCGGAATATTCACCTGCTGCACCTGCCACATGCCGGCAAAGGCTTCTTCCTCGATTGCCTTCAAATTCGCAGGCAGCTGCAGAATGTGATCCGACGCAATCGCATACCCATTGCCCAGCCATGTATCGCAAATCCGGCAGACTGTTGCACTCACCAGACCGTCTTCCGTCGGTGTTGCAGGCCGTACCGTCTCAATGTACGGCGTATGCGGTATGTCGATGCGGCTCGTAACATAACTTTGTTCCGATTCCACATAGTTGTCCGCTGTCTGCGCAATGTAGAGCGTGTATCTCATGTCGCAGCGAAGTGCCGAGAGGTCAAGCGTAATTTCGCGCTTGCCATCCGGGTAGAGTTCTTCACGATCCTCCACATAGAAGTGCGTTATAGGAGCACTCGATGTGCCGCCTTCCGGCCAGAAAATCAAATCCAGCTGCGCATTTTCCGGGAAAATATGTGAATCCGAAAGCGTCAGCGTCAGCTTGTTGTCCACCAGCTGTGCAGCATCACGAATGGGCGGCAGCTGGCATTCCAGCACCAAGTCAAATTCCGTCGGTGCCAGTGTGTTAATGTACTGGCTCAGGGTCGGGGTGAAGGTCGCATGATAGACCTTTCTGCCAGTAATGGTTTGTTTCTTTTCTATATCTTCTCCCCTTTCTATGGTGAACAGCGCCACGCTTGCTTCTTCGGTATCTTCCGACAGCGTCAGCGTGCCATCCACATTCCAGTCGCACAGCACTGCCGTGTATTCCGGATCATCCAGCCGCACTTCCGCGCCATACGGATAGAGCGTCTGCGTATTCACCGCCACTTGCGCATACTCGCCCGTCAGGTCGTCACTGAGCCAGTAGCCGTTGTTTGTGCCAATGATAGTCGGCTCAAATTCGCCCTGTGCGTTCTGCCAGTCCAGCGTATCCATATGCCGCCCTGCGAAATCCAGCACATACGCATAACTCGCATCCATCAGTTCCTCAATCGGCTGAACTTCCGCATACACCAGCTTTTTGCCCTCTGTAAAGGACGCAGATGCCTGCGCCACAACCTCCGCCTCAACATCCTTGGAGTACGCCTGATAGAGGAATGTCTGGTCGTAGTTGTCGCAGGCTTCCACGTTCGGATCATCCCCAAACGACAGGCGATACGTTTCTCGATTGAGCATGAAGTATCTCGCCTTTCCGAAATGCTCCACAAAGGCAGGATGCGTGAAATACCATTGCCCATCAATCTGAATCATATTCACGGCGTCGCCGTCAAAATACGAAACAAAGACTGAGGTTTGATTCCCAATTCCCGCGCCCTCAACGATGCCCTTCGCATTAAAATAGATATCATTGGTAACATTTGCCGCGTTCAGCAGTGCTTTGTATGCAAATGCCCAGCCCCAGCGCGTACCTTTACGCTGGACAAGCACCATTTTGCCGCTATATGTGTCCGGCAGCATGTCTGACAGCATTGTTTCGCTGAGCATCCAGTCTACCAGCGCTTCTGCTTTCTGATAGTCGGTCATGTCATCCGTAATCACCTGCGCGACAATCCCTGCCGCCAGTTGGTCAGCCGTGTCGAGGTATTCTGCCGGAATCGACTCATCCAAATGCACGGGAATCTGATGCGCCAGCGCGTATTGATGCGCCGCGCTGCCCGACGGCGTGTAGAATTCCACAACCGCTTCGCTGAACGCATCATCCGCAATGTCCGTAACCGATGCCGGAATTTCCAGCAGCAGCATCGCGTTTCCAAATGCATTTGCGCCGATGCGCTCCAAGCCATCCGGCAGTTTCAGCGCTGCCAAAGCAACATTGCCGTGGAATGCCTGTGTGCCAATGCTGTGCACACCCTTTGGGATGGTAAGCGTCTGTATCCGCGCGGCCTGCGCAAACATCCCCTGCGGGATTTCCGTCAGTGATTTCGGCAAATGCACGGACAGAATGGCATAATTCATCCACATCGGATTGATGCCGATTTGCTTCACGGTATCCGGGAAATACATGGACGTAACGGACGTGGAAGCAAACGCATAATCCCCGACCGTTTCCAGCGAATCGCCCAGAGAGAAGGACGGAATCGCTTTGCAGCCGTTGAATGCCCACTTGCCGATGTACTTCACATGCGGCAACAAAACGCCCTTCTGCGCTGCCGACGGCGAAACGCGCTTCAGTTTCTTGCAGCCATCAAATACATAGTCTGAAATTTCCGTCAAATTCGGCGAAATATTGATTTCCTCAATGTTTTCGCAGCTCGTGAAGGCATGTTCGCCAATGGACTGAATGAGCGCACCGCCGTTAATGGTTTGAAGCGCCTTGCAGCCGCAGAACGCACTGCTCTCGATGGTCGTAACAGTGCTGGCGAGCGTTGCTTCCGTCAGCTTCGGGCATTCCAAGAACGCGTCAGCACCAATCGTTTCAACGCCGGGGGCAATGGAGACCTTCTCCAAATTCTTGCAGTAAATGAATGCGCCGCCAAGGCGCTTCACATTACCTGGAATGGTAATCGAGGTCAGCCCGCTCTCACGGAACGCGGCATTCCCTATTTCCTCCAAACTTTCCGGCAGTTCCACCGATTGGAGCTTGGACGCTCCACAGAAAGCATTCGCGCCAATTTTCTTCAAGCCATCGGGGAGCGTCAGCGAACGGAGTTCTCCATTATAATAGAATGTCCAGTCCGCGATTTCGGTCACATTTGCCGGGATGACAACTTCAGCAATCGGAACTCCTCGGAATGCTTCTTCTCCGATCGTGGTCAGCGAATCCGGAAGATTGATTTCCTTCAGCGCATAGCACTGCGCAAACGCAAGTCCACCAATGTTCGTTACCCCATCCGGCAGATGAATACTTTCCAGCGACTTGCAGTTTGCAAATGCTTCATAGCCGATGCTCGTCACGCTGTCCGGAATGTCAATAGTTTTCAGGGACGTGCAGCCCTTAAAACCATGCACGTCCGTAATGTTCTTCGGCAAAACGACCGTAGTCAGGGACGTGCATTCCGTGAAGCATCCGCCTTCCATGCGGAAAACCTGCGGCGGCAGAATCGCCGTCTCCAGATTTTCGCAGTTTGCAAATGCATACTCCATCATGTCAAAATCCGTTGATGTGATTTCCACAGACTTCAGCTGATGGCAATATGCAAATGCAAAGCTTCCAACGTGAATCCCCGGCTGCGAAAGTTTCAGCGACGTAATGCCGGAATTACGGAATGCGTGGTAGCCGATTGACTCCAATTTTTCCGGGAATTCTATATCGTTCAGTGCTGTACAGTTTGCAAAAGCAGATTTTTCAATAGACGTGCAACTTTCCGGCAATTCAACTTTGACCAATGCACTGCAATTCTTAAACGTTTCCTCTTCAATACGTTCTACTCCATCAGGCAGTACCACATTTGTAAGCGCTTCGCAATCAGCAAATGTGCGAGATGCAATTTGCAGCTTTTGCTGAGTAAACTCTATTGACTGCAATCCTGTATTGCAGAACGCTTCCTTGCCGATGCTTTCCAGCTTATCAGGAAACTCAACGCTGCTGAGCGCTGTGCAGTCCTTAAATGCAGCATCGCCAATACTAATGCAGCTTTCTGGCAACGTTATGCTTGTCAATCCTTTTCTACCACTAAACGCTGTTTCACCAATCGTTGCAATACCTTCGCGAACTGTAACATGACCTGTAATGGAGGCGTTGACGAATAAGATGCCATTTTCCTGTTTGTCATACAAAATACCATCTTCCGACATATAACGCACAGAAGCAGGCGCAGTTGTAATAGTTTTTAAATGACCGGGCCAAGTGCCACTAATACTTTGCAGTGTTGCAGGCAAGTTCAGCGTCTCCAAGGAATTACAACCCTCGATAACGCCATTCTTCATTGTCTTTAAGTCATCAGGCAACGTAAGTTTCGACAGCGAAACGCAATCCACGAAAGTCGCAGAAAGTTCAGTAACGCCATTAGGAATCGTCATTTCAGTCAGTGACGTGCAGTGTGCAAATGCAGCCGATCCTAAGGTTGTTAATCCTTCTGGCAGCGTTACTTTTTCCAAATTAGTGCATCCACCAAATGCATACCATTTGATTGTTTGCAGTTCTTCAGGAAGTTCAATTGCTGTTAATTTTTCACAGTCTGCAAACGCCTTCTCGCCAATCTCTATCAACGTATCCGGAAGCTGTATGCCCGTGATATTTCTTCCGCTGAAAGCATCATTGCCAATACGTTCTGTTCCATCTCGTACTGTGATTACACCTTCAATATTAGGCATTGTATAAAACACAGACTTGGAAGCGGTTTGGTATAGGATGCCATCTTCCATCTCGTAGTAAGGATTTCCTTCCGCCACACGAAGCGTTGTCAGTGACGAACAGTTTTCAATAAAGGACGTGTCACTAATAAACGAGACATTGACCGGTATCGTCAGCGACGTTAGACCAGAGTATTCAAATGCTTTCCATTCAATTGTTGTCAGCGTATCCGGCAATGTAATTTGTGTCAGCTTGGAACAGCCACTAAAAGCGCCTCGGCCAATTTGCTCCACACCACCAAACGTGATTTCTTGTAAGTTTTCCTGTCCACTAAATCCCCAGTCAGAAATAACCTTCAAGCTCTGCGGCAGACTCACACTCACCAGATTGTTAACATAGTACTCTTCATCGCGATTTAAATAGTGCATGAAGGCAAATTCCCCAATTTCCACAATCCCTTCACTGACAACAACGTGCGTCAGAATCGGGCTGCGGAGGTTTTCAATCGCATAGACAGGGTATCCGTCAATCACTGCCGGAACAACCGTCTCCGGCAGCGTGCCCGTGTAGCCTGTAATATACGCTTTGTCCCCTTCAAGGCGATAGGTAAACGATGTGCTTTCACTGGCATAGCGCACCCCGTGCGCACTCGCCCACAGCTGCGCCGGGCTGCCATCCTGCACAACAAGGCACAGGGCATCGTTCACCGCGTCAAACGCATGGTCGCCAATCGTCTCCACCTGCGTGCCAATGGTGATACTGCGCAGATTTTGGCAATAAGCAAACGCATAGTCCGCAATGGCGGTCACGTTTTCGTCAATCACCAAATCCGCTCCTGCGCGCCGTGCCGGATAGAGCAGCAGCGTTTTGCCCGCCGCGTCCATCAGGATGCCGTCACAAACCTGCAAATACACACTTTCCGCTTCCACGCGCACTTCTTGCAGGTACTTGCAGTTTGCAAAGGCGTTTTCCGCAGTACCGACCACAGGCAGCCCGTTATGCACAGCCGGAAGCACCAGCAGAACCGTGTTTTCATCGCAGCCGCTGACAAGATAGCCATCCTGCGCGGCATTGAGCGTGTAGGAAATCTCCTGATCCGCCGCGGCAAAATTCACGCCCTGTGACGTGGCTGCTTTTTCAGCGGCAGACCCCTTCCAGCCGCGGATGGTCAGATTCTCGCAGTTCGCAAAAGCATCCGCCGCGATTTCCTCCACGTCCGGCCAGAGCAGGATGTCCGTCAGCGCCCTGCATCCCTCAAAAGCGGCACTTTCAATGCGCCGCACCGTGCGCGGCAAAGTCACATTGGTTAGGCTTTCATTGCCGCTGAATGCCCTTGCGCCAATTTCCACAATGCCGTCCGGCAGCTCGATTTGGGTCAGCGCAGTGCAGTGTTCAAACGTGCTCGCCGGGATTTTCGTCAACGCGGCGTCCCACTGAACTTCCCGCAGGGCGGCACAGTTCATCCACGCGCCGTTGCCCAGCGTCGTGACGCTCTTGGGCAGCTTCAGTGTCTGAATCCCCGTATCAGAGAAAGCAGCTGAGCCAATCGTATTCAGATTTTCCGGCAAAACGATGTTTTCCAGCGTGCCAATGCCCGCAAACGCATACGCGCCGATGCTGGTCAGGCTCTCCGGGAAGACGATTTCCGTCAGGGCCGTATTTTCAAACGCATTTGCTTCTATGGTTTGCAGATACTTGCTCCATGTCACCGTTTTCAGCGACGTGCAGCCGCTGAACGCCGACGCGGAGACGGTATGGAGGCGCTCCGGCATCTGGAATTCCTTCAAGGAAACGTCATTCCGGAATACCGCTGTACTCAGGCTCGTTACGCTCTCCGGAATGTGCACGCTTTCCAGCGCCGCGCAGTTCTGGAACGCCTTTGTGCCGATGTTCGACAGCGAATCATCAAACGACAGCGATTGCACCGCCGTGCAGCCTTCAAATGCCGATTCGCCAACAGACGTCACGCCCGTGAACGCATTGGGCGAAACAAGCGACGTGCAGCCCTTGAAGAATCGGTCAGGAATCGCCGTCAGCGTACCTTCACCGAAATTCACCGTCTTCAAGCCCGTTGCATTTTCAAACATGCCTGCCTGATAATCGCTGAAAATCGGCGAGAAAGTCAGCGTTTCCAGATAGCGCAGGTTTTTGAGTGCGCCATCATCAATCTGTGTCAGCGTTTCCGGCATGACAAAGCTTTGCTGCGGTGCGCTGGCAGCATAAGTCAGCAGCCGCGTGGCATCTGCCGTCATCAGTGCACCTTGCTGCACCTGAAAATGCGTGTTTCCCTCTGCCAGCTGGAAAGCCGTCAGCGCCGTGCAGTCACGGAATGCATCCGCGCCAATCAGGTTCAGCGACTTCGACAGCGGCATCGAAGTCAGCGCAACACAGCCGTCAAAGGCTTCCGCGCCAATCATCGTAATATCGCCATCAAACTGAATTGATTCCAGTCTTTCGCAGCCCTGAAATGTGCGGTCAGCAATGACCGTCACACCAGCCGGGATTTGCAGCTTCTTTATCGTGTAGCAATACTGGAATGCGCCTTCCCCAATGGATTCGAGCTTTTCAGGCAGACGACCATCTCCCCAAGCTCTCCCCACTCTCCCCATATTCCAGCATCCAGCGAACGCGCTTTTACCGATTTTGGTCACGTTTTTGCCGATGCACTGCTCAACACTATAATCTCTCGCAGAGCCGTAGCCCCAGCAGTTCACAAAGGCTTCGTCCGGAATTTCTGTCAGTGAATCAGGGATTTCCAAGAAGTGCATTTGTAAACATGCCGCAAATACGCCCTCGCCCATTTTCGTCAGCTTCTGCGGCATCCTAACCGAGTCCAAATAGGCACTGGCTGCAAATGCTTCCTTGCCAAAGGTAGTTACATTGTCCGGAATGTAAAATTCCTTGCCGATACCCGACGGCATGTCATAAAACGCGCGGTCGCCGATCGTCGTAACCGGACACCCTTCAATTTCTTCTGGAATCAGCACTTTGCGGCGCAGAAGGTCTTTATTATATCCTGTAATCGTCGCTTCCCCATTCTGAATCTCATAGGTATAGTACTCTGCCGGGTCTGCAACAACCACATATGCAAACAGATAATCATATCCATTTAATCGTAATTGAATACGCACCATTTCATTTGCAGAAAGTGAAATGCTGCCTTTACCATCCCATTCGACATGGATTCCCGTTGGCTCATAGGTATAGCTTTCCTTGCGACTCTCACCATATTCGCCATCATAGAAAGTAGCGGTACGACCATCCGTATAGCAGAAATACCACAGCCATTCCTCTTTTGTCACAACGTAATTTTCTGGAACATCGTAGGTAAAGTGGATTGTTTCCCCCGGCTGGGCAAAAATGACAGTCCGATCGTTCCAATCCATTTTCGCTTCCTTTGTCTCCGCGCAAGCAACTGTCGTTGCCAGCGCAAAAAGAAGCAAGAACAGCCCGAATGTGACTTTCCAACGTTTCATGTGCAATTCTCCTCCATCCGCTTTTTCCCTGTTGCAAACTGCCAGTTTTCCATATTTATTATACGCAGGTTTTCCCAGCTTGTCAACATGATTGGTAATCGTTTCTTGACAATTTCTTCTGAATATAGTATTAGCACCTTATTGATTTGACGGTGCATGACATAGCATTCGATTTAGTTTCTGTATTTTCCCTTAATTTTCTTGATTCTTCTATTGACTTTTTCTTGAAATTGCTGTATGCTGGAAATCGAGAAAGGGGTTGATACGCATGAAATCCAAGAAACTTTTGACGATTACCCTGACCAGTCTGCTGGTCGGAAGCTGTCTGGTCCTACCCGCACTGGCGGACAGCGCGGACGCTCCAAGCGGCGGAAATGTCGCGACTTACGAAATTTCCGCAAACGTAAAACGCATTGATGAATATGCGTTTGCAAACAGCACGAGCCTTGTCAGCGTGAAAATTCCTGATTCTGTAACTGCCATCGGGGATTACGCCTTCTCGGGCTGCACGAGCCTGAAAGAGATCACGATTCCCAGCAGCGTGACAGAGATTGGCGCGCACGCATTCGATGGATGCACGGCGCTGGTGAAGGTGGATGGGCTGGAGAATGTAACGAATCTCAGCGACTTCACGTTCTATAACTGCATTTCACTGCAAGATGTTGGGGATTTGACTTCTTTGACGAGCATTGGCGAATCTGCTTTTGCAGGCTGCAAATCACTGACGCAACTCTGTGATATGCCCCATCTGAAAAGTATCGGCGCGTCTGCTTTTTCATACAGTATCAGTTGGGACGATGGAACAGAACAATATTGCGATTCACTGAAGCGTATTGGCGACATTTCTAATGTCGAACAAATCGGTGATTCAGCCTTTTTCAGCTGCGCGTCTTTAGCAGAAATCGGAAGTTTGCAGCATGTCACAACAATTGGGGATTGGGCTTTTGGGTATTGCACTTCACTCAAAGAAATCAGCAGCTTAGACAATATTAAAAAGATTGGCAGACAGGCTTTCTACGATTGTCAGTTGAATACGCTTGAAATCGGAGGAAATGACGTCCACATTGGGGCGGAAGCATTTTCAGGTTGTAACTCACTTGTAAACATTGAGGGTTTAAGCAACGTAACAAGCATCGGCAGCGGTGCTTTCGAGTTCTGCGCCATGACCACCATTAGCGGTCTAACGAACATTTCTGCCATTCCGGATAGCGCATTTGCCAGCTGTACCAATCTGCAAAGCGTAGAAGGTTTGGAGAATGTGACGAGCATTGGCGTATACGCATTCTCCAGCTGCTATGCGTTGGAAACACTTGATATCACCGATAATGTAACCACTATTGGTGCTTACGCTTTCAGAGATTGCGAATCGCTCACATCCATGGAGCATTTGAGCAATGTAACAAGTATTGGCGATAGTGCTTTTGTAGGCTGCACCTCCTTGGTTCGGGTTGGTGATATGCCCCATTTGGAAAGCATCGGCGACTCTGCCTTTGGGGTTTCCAGCCGTTGGATTCCGGACGAAGGCATGTCAAAAGACTATGCCTGTGCGTCACTGGAAAGCATCGGAGATCTCAGCAGCGTTACTTCCATCGGCGAAAACGCCTTCTATCAGTGCACTTCGCTGAAAACCGTCGGCAGTCTCAGCAGCGTTACTTTCATCGGCGCAAATGCGTTCAAGCAGTGTACTTCCCTGCAAAGCATCGGGGAACTCGGCAGTGTTACACGCATAGCGTATGGTGCCTTCTACGGCTGTGAATCACTGACCAGCATTAGCGGCTTGGAAAAGCTGACCGTCTTGAATCGAGAGACATTCCGCAATTGCAAATCGCTGAAAACCGTTGGTGATTTAAGCAGTGTGACAAGCATCAGCGAGAAAGTGTTTGATGGCTGCACTGCGCTAACCACAGTTGGCGATTTAAGCAGCTTGAAGGTCGTTCCTGACAGGCTGTTCTTCTATACGTCAAATCTGGTTTCGGTTGGCGATTTGAGCAGCGCCACCAGCATTGGAGAGAGCGCATTCTCTGGCTGCCGCAAACTGACGAGCATCGGAGACATGTCCAATGTTCGTACCATCGGCGAGTCTGCATTTTCGTCCTGTAATGCGCTAACAAGCATCGGTTCCCTGCCCAATGTTCGCACCATTGGCAACTATGCGTTTTCTGGCTGCAAAACATTGACCAGCCTTGATGAGATGCCCATGCTGGATAGCATTGGCAGTAGTGCATTTTCGGGCTGCAGTATGCTGGCAAGTCTTGGTGAAATGCCCATACTAAAAAGCATTGGCAGTAGTGCATTTGAGAGTTGCAGCAAACTGACGAGCCTTGATGGAATGCCCATGCTGGATAGCATTGACACCGGTGCATTCGCTTACTGCACCACCTTAACCAACGTCGAAATTCTGGCAAATGTAACGACACTCGGAAGCCATACCTTCTACGGCTGCAAATCGCTAAAAACCATTGGTGATTTAAGCAAAGTTACAGTCATCGACTCCTCCACATTCGCTTCCTGCAGCGCATTAGAGAGCGTAGGCGATGTGAGCAGCGTAACTTCAATTGGTTATGCCGCATTTGAGGGTTGCTCTTCGCTTGTGCGTGTCGGCAACATGAGTAATGTCGAATCCATTGATTCTAACGGTTTTGCAAATTGCAGCGCCTTGGAACGCATTGATGAACTGGACAAGATCACCAGTATCGGTCAGTATGCATTTATGGGCTGTACTGCACTGAAGAGTATCGGTTCCCTGCGCAACTTGAAAACTATCGGGCAAGGTGCTTTTAACGGCTGCAGTGCACTGGAGCATGTTGACGATTTGTACAGCTTGACGCGCTTGGAATCCGATGTTTTCTCACACTGTGTATCGTTAATCAGCGTTGACTGGTCTGACAAACTAACCGTCATTGGGAGTAGTGCATTCTTTGGCTGCAAAACGCTTGTCAGCATTGGTGATTTAAGCAATGTTGCAAGCATTGGAGGTTCTGTCTTTAGGGACTGCATCGCGCTGAAATCAATCGGCAATATGCCCAAATTGGAATCAATTGGGGTGGAGTGCTTCATGGGATGCACTGCGCTGGAAACCGTCGGTGATTTAAGCAGCCTGAAAGAGATTCCCTCTGAGACGTTTGAGGGCTGCACTTCCCTGCTGAGCGTCGGCGACCTGAGCAATGTAACCGCTATCGGAAAATATGGGTTTTCCGGCTGCACAAAACTGACCTCAATTCCGAATCTGGGCAGTTTGGAAAAGGTCGATCAATTTGCCTTTTCCGGATGCGAGTCGCTTGCATTGCTGGGCAATCTTCGCAAGCTAACGAGTTTTGGCTACTCGCCTTTCGTTAACAGCCCTTTCCATAACTGTCCGAACCTTGTCCTGGAAGTCCTGCCGGACTCCGCCGCTGAGCAGTACGCAAAGAGCTACAACATGCGGTACACCTACATTACGGAGTAATTCTCACATCACTTGGTTCTTCGCGGAATCTTGGAGGCAAACAACAAGATTCCGTGAAGAACCTCTTTTATCTTGCACCATTTCGTCCACATCCACATCCATGTTGATATGTGCCGTTGGATTTCGCAGAACTATAGTGCGTTTCTAAAATGAGACCGGTGCAGTTTCAAGCAGATTTTCTTGCAATTCAAGGATGAAAACCGAAGGTTTACTGGCGGTAAATCGAGAAGTGCAAGAAAAGATGCCAAAATTGCACCGGTCTCATTTTAGAAACACACGCTAAGGAGCAATCAGCTCATAGAATTTGAGCGCCTCGACAATCGCAGTTTCCTTGTCTGGCGGACAGTGTGGCTGCTTTGCCTCCTCAGACTTCGGCTTGTTGTAATTCTCACGCTCAATAATGCCACATTTCTGCTTCACCTGTGCGATATAGAGGTAGCTGACCTTCAATCCATTATGTTCCAGAACATACGCTTTGATTTCCTCGTAGGTTGCCTTTTTCTCCGCGGCAGTCAAATCCAGCTCGTCCATCTTCACTTCAATCTCGATATGGTCCTTGCTTTGAAGTTGGACAATGCACATACCGTTTCCACATGTTCCGTCCCCGGAAACATATCCACCGGCGTTGCCCATTCCGCCCGATACCCGCCATCCACCAGCACGCGCAAGTCCCTTGCGAGGGTCTCCGGGTTGCAGGAAACGTACACAACCCGCTTTGGTTTCAACATCAGCAGACTTTGCAGGAACTTCTGGTCGCTGCCGGCGCGGGGCGGGTCCATCATCACCACGTCGGGCGCGTTTCCCTCCTTGGCGAGCTTCTGCATGAAGCGCCCTGCGTCGTCGCAGAGGAAGCGCGCGTTCTCCACGCCGTTGCGGCGGGCGTTCTCCTTCGCATCGCGGATGGCATCGGCATTCAGCTCCACGCCGATGAGCTGCTTGCAGCCGTCCGACGCGCACAAGCCAATCGTACCCGTACCGCAGTAGGCGTCCAGCAGGGTTTCTGCGCCTGTCAGCTGCGCCGCGTCAATCGCCGTTCTGTAGAGGACTTCGCATTGCTTCGCGTTCACCTGATAAAAGCTCTGCGGACTGATGCGGAAGCGTTTGCCGCACAGCTCGTCCTCCATGTATCCCTCGCCATAGAGGGTAATTTCCTTCGTGCCCAGCACCATGCTGGTTTCGCGCTGATTGCAGTTCAGCACCACGGTCGTGATTTCCGGGTGGCGCTGAATCAGCTCCTGCACAAATGCTTTTTTGCCCGGAAATTCAAGGCTCGTTGCCACCAGCACGACCATAATCTGCCCCGTCACATGCCCCGTGCGGATGAGGATATGGCGCAGGAAGCCGCGGTGCGTGTACTCGTTGTAGATGCGCAGCTTGTAGGCAGGCAGCATCGCGACGATGGTCTGGATGATGCGGTCAGCGCGGCAATCCTCAATCAGGCAGTGCCGCACGGGCACGACGCGGTGCGTCCCCATGGCGTACACGCCGCTGATGGGCTTGCCCGCCTTGTCCACTGACAGCACGGCATGAACCTTGTTGCGGTAGTGGAATGGGTCGTCCATGCCCAGAATCGGGCGGACTTCGCAGATTCCGTCCAGCAGTTCCGTCACGCGCTGCTGCTTCCATTGCAGCTGCTCCGCGTAGGACAGGCGAGTCAGCTGGCATCCGCCGCATTTCGCCGCGACGGGACAGTTCCAGCGGATTTCGCGCGCCGGACGCTGCGCTTTCGCCTGTTCCTTCGGCGGATTCGGACGCGTTTCCTGCATTCGGCGGGTGGTCAGGTGCTTCGGTCGGCGGAAATTGCTCATCGTGTATGTACTCCTTCATTCTCTGTGGGTCCGCTCCATTATAGCACGTCTCTCCCTGCCGCTTCAAGTCTTGTTTTTCCATCTTTTCATTTTCGCGCGACTATGCTACAATAGAAGAAACAATCTTCCGCGAGGCGATTTCGATGCTGTTTTCTTCCTCCCCCATCCGTCGTCGGACGTTCTCCTGTATGCGCGGCGATTTGACCATCCGCGGCACAGAGTACCGTCCGAATGGCGAAGAGCTCCCGATTGCCATTGTCTGCCACGGCTTTATGGCAAATCAGCAGACCGTCCGGCAGTACACGAGGGTGCTGGCGAAAATTGGTTACTGTGCGTACTGTTTCGACTTCTGCGGCGGCAGCGTTCCGCCCTTGGGGCGGAGTGACGGCGCGACGACGGACATGTCGGTGCTGACCGAGGTGCAGGATTTGGAAGCCGTCATTCGCTATGCGCAGTCGCTTCCCTATACCAGCGATACGCTGCTGCTGATGGGCTGTTCGCAGGGCGGGATGGTGTCCGCGCTGACCGCTGCGAAGCATCCGGATGCAGTGGACAGGCTCGTGCTGTTCTACCCGGCATTCTGCATCCCCGACGACGCGCGCGCGGGGCACATGATGATGGCGCACTTCGACCCTCAAAATCTGCCGGAGAAGATTCACTGCGGGCCGATGCCGCTGGGACGCTGCTATCCCGAAGCCGTCATGCACATGGACGTTTTCCGCGAAATCACGCCGTACGCCGGGCGGGTGCTGATTGTCCACGGCACGGCGGACGGCATCGTCAAGCCGGATTATGCGAAAAAGGCGGCGGAAGCGTATGCGAACGCAGAACTGCACTTGATTGACGGCGGAGCGCATGGGTTTAACCGCCGCCATGACGCGGAGGCGATTCGCTATTTGACCGCATTTGCCGCTTTGTGAGGGGGATTTTATGACCACCGTCGAAATCTGGGGTGCACGCGCCGGGCAGACGCAGTCCCGCCTGTTTGAAGAAATCCGCCAATGCCGTGAAGCTGGTCAGCGTGTCCTGCTGCTTGTACCGGAGCAGTACACCCTGCAAGCCGAGCGAGAACTGTTGGAGCAGCTGAATTTGCCGGGGCTGCTGGATTTGGATGTACTGTCGCCGCGCAGGCTGGGTCGGCGTATCCGAGAGAGTGCGGGACATTCGCCCAAAGCCGCGCTGGACGAAAGCGGGCGACGGATGGCACTGGCGCAGGCGCTTTCCCTAAAGCAGGAGGAACTGCACTATTATCGCCGCGTCGCGCTGTCACCCGGTCTGCCGGAGAAGCTGTCCACGCTGCTGATGGACTTCCAGCGCACGGGGCTGTCAAGCGAAGAATTTGCCGCCTATGCGGAGGAGCTGCCATCCGGCGCACTGAAGGCAAAAGCGCATGATTTGCTGCTGCTTTGGCAGACGTATGACGCGCTGATTGCCGAGCGCTTTCAGGATGAGCCGACGCAGCAGTTTGAGCTGGTGGAACGGCTGCCGGAAAGCGGGCTGATGCGCGATGCCGCCGTGTTTGTCTACCAGTTTGACATGCTGCCAACGCCGCTGTGCGTCCTGTTGGCGACCGCTGCACCGGAATGCACCCGCATGGTCGTTGCGTTCACGATGGACAAGGACACTGCAGGCGACGGGCACGTTTTCACCTCCCAGCGCAGGAGTGCGGCGGAGCTGACCGGATGGCTGCGTCAGCGCGGCATTCCCGTGCAGTGGAAGTGGCTGCCAAGCGAACCCGACGGGCGCGACGAAGCCCTCCGCCACCTCGAAGCGCACCTGTTCGCCCGTGACGGCGCGGTGTACCCCGGCGACGCGTCCGCCCTGACGATCCATGCCGCCGCAAACCCGTATGCCGAAGCCGCTTTCGCCGCGCAGACGCTGCAAAGCTGGCACGAGTGCGGCATTCCGTGGCAGTATATGGCGGTCGCGCTGGCGGATGCGCAGAGTATGGCCGGCATCCTCGCCGTCACGCTGCAAAGCGCGGGGATTCCCTGCTATCAGGCGCGGAAGGACAGTGCGGCGCGGCACGGCTTGAGTCGGATGCTCGTCGGCGCACTGCGTTGCATCTCCGGCGGATTTCTCCGCGCGGATGTGCTGCAAGTGGCAAAAAGCGGCTTTTCTTCCCTGACCCGCGACGAAGCCGATTCGCTGGAGAACTACGCCATCACGCACGGCATCAACCGCGGCAAGTGGCTGCGTCCGTTCCCTTATGGCGACGACGCGGCGGATATGGACGAACTGCGCGTCCGGCTGATTTCGCCTGTGGAGGCCCTTCGGGATGCGCTCCGCCGCGCAAAAACAGCGGGGGATTCCGTCGAGGCAATTTTCCGCTTCTTGGAGGATACCAATGCGTATGACCGCCTGATGGCGCGCGAGGAAGCGCTGCTTTCGCGCGGGATGGCGGCGGAAGCAACGCAGAATCGGCAGGTATGGACAATCCTGATGACGCTGCTTGATCAGCTGTATGCGCTGCTGAGCACGCAAAAGGCAAATCAGCGGGATTTGGCACGGTTCGTGGAATCAGGTTTGACAGGCGCGTCGATTTCGTCCCTGCCGCCGCAGCCGGACACGGTGATGATCGGCGAAGCGGGGCATTTGATGACCGGGCGGATTGATGCGCTGCTCGTCATGGGAATGCAGGACGGCGCGCTTGGCAGTACGGCGGATTCGCTCCTGTCCGAGACGGAGCGGCGCACGCTGTGCGACTTGGCGCAGCGCGCGATTGGTCTTACGCAGCAGGAGACGTGCGCCCTGCGGCAGTCGGACTTCTACCGTACACTATCCCTCCCCCGGCGCTTTCTGACCGTCACCTGTTCGCAGGGCGGGCAGGATGGCACGGCGTTTCGTCCGGCGGGGCTGCTGGAGGACATGACGCAGCTGTTCCCACATATGGTGGTATCCGGCGGCGTGCTGGCAAACGACGTCGCACCGCTCTCCCCCGCCATGGCGCTGGATGCACTGCCGCACCACCTGCGGCAAGCTGTCGACACCGACACGCCGCTTCCGGAGCAATGGGCAAACGTCCTGCGCTGGCTGTATTTCGACCCGGAGTGGCACAGCCGCTGTCAAGCAGTGCTGGATGCGCTGAACCGCCACGGCACGGCGATTTTCCTCTCCCGCGACCACACGCGACGGCTCTTCACGCAGGACAAGGTGTCCATCAGCCGCTTGGAGGGCTTCGCGCAGTGCCCGTATCGGCACTTTGTGAACTACGGCTTGAAGCCCGTCATCCGCCGCGAGTACGAGTTCGACCCGGCGGATGTGGGCGATTTCTACCATGCCGCGATGGAGGGGTACGCCGCCCTTGCGCTGAAGGAGCCGGATTTTCCGGATTTGCCGGACGAAAAAATCCACGCGCTGATGGATACGGTGCTGCTGCCGCTGACGACCGCGTGGGCAGATGGTCCGCTGAATGAAACGCCGTCCCTGCGCCTGCAGGGCGAGAAGTACCGCCGAACGGTGCACCGCGCCGCGTGGATGTTCACGCATCACGCGCAGCACAGCCGCTTCCGCACCGTCGGCGAGGAAGTTGTGTTTGGCGAGGAGGACGGGCTGCCCCCGGTGGTGCTGACGCTGCATGATGGACGGAAAATCGCCCTGCGCGGCAAAATCGACCGCATCGACCGCTGGGAGGGCGACGAGGGCGTGTATCTGCTCGTATCCGACTACAAGAGCAGCCACCGCGACATTGACCCGACGCGCCTATGGTACGGGCTTCAATTGCAGCTGCTGCTGTATCTGCAAGCCGCGTGCGAGGGGCTGGACGGCAATCCGGCGGGCGCATTCTACTTCACGATTCAAGACCCGATGGTAGATACGGCGGATGTAAAGGAATCTGCGGAAAAGGCGATTGCGAAAAAGCTGCACCTGAAAGGCATTGTGCTGGCAGATGTGGACGTGGTGGAAGCGCTGGATTCCAATCCGGGATATTCGTTCACGAAAATCTTTAATGCGGATAGCAGCGTCGCTTCCTCGTCTGATGGCTACACGTCGGAGGAAATGGCAGCACTGCTTGCCCACGCCAAGAAGATGGCGGCGGAGCTGGCCGACCGCATCCGCAGCGGCGAAATCACCCCGTCCCCCGCCGTCATCAGAGACTGGAACGCCTGCCAGTGGTGCGACTGCGCCGGAGTCTGCAAGCTCGACACGTCCATCCCCGGTCATGAAAAACGTGAACTTCCGCCGCTGAAGAAGCAGGATTTATTGACCCTCATGGCGAATGATACAGATGCACCCGGCAATGAGGAGGACACGTCACCGTAAAAGCGGTGAATTTTTCTCCCGAACACAAAGGAAATTCATCAGAGGCATTGCATCCGGGCGCAAAATGGTTTATAATAGAGATACGAAACTCTCACTCACAAGGAGGCGTTTACCCATGATTCAGATTATCGCAGGCAAGAAGGGCTCCGGCAAGACCAAGCGGCTGATTGACATGACCAACAACGCAGTCAAGACCAGCTCCGGCAACGTCGTTTTCCTCGACAAGAACGACAGCTATATGTACGAAGTGGACCGTGCGGTTCGTTTCGTCAACGTCGAAGAGTACAGCGTTTCCAGCGCGGAAATGTTCCTCGGCTTCCTCGGCGGCATGCTCGCCAGCAACTACGACGTCAAGACCGTCTTCATCGACGCGTTCCTCAAGCTGATCAAGATTGACCTCGCCGACGCGAAGTGGTTCTTCGACAGCCTCGAAAAGTACGCGCAGAAGCATGATGTGACGTTCGTGCTGTCCGTCAGCGCCGATCCCGAAGCGCTGCCCGACTTCTGCAAGGGCTACATCATCTAATTGGAACAGCCCACGAGGGCGGCGGAGCATGTAAGCCGCCGCCCTTTTGATATTTCGCGCGAAGGGCTCAAGGGGGCAAGGGGGCGAGCGCAGACTTCGCCTGTTTTCATTGTCCTTTGTCGTTCCCGCAGGAGCGACCCCCCTGCAACATTATCACCTATTGTAATAGGTAGGGAACCCAGCAACCGCAAGCAGAAACTCGGCAAGAACCCTTTCTTGCCCTCAACCCAGCAGGCATCGCCCTGCGGATAGGAGCGTGATTTCCATGTCATTCATTTCCACCCGCGGCGGCGCCTGCGTCACGGCATCCCAAGCCATCCTGCGCGGTCTTGCGCCCGATGGCGGTCTGTATGTCCCGGCGGTATTCCCGCAGATGACGCTGGCGGACATTGCCGCGCTGACCAAGCTCGACTACCGCGCCCGCGCCCTGACCATCCTCCGTGGCTATCTTGATGATTTCAATGCGCAGGAACTGGCAGACGCAATTGCCAGCGCCTACGAAGCCGCCAAGTTCGATGACGCCGCGATTGCGCCCACGAAGAAGCTCGACAGCAACACCCATGTGCTGGAACTCTTCCACGGGCCGACGCTCGCGTTTAAGGATATGGCGCTGCAGCTGCTGCCGCACCTGACGACGCTCTCCGCCAAGAAGAACGGTGAAAACCGCGAAGTGGCAATCCTCGTCGCAACCAGCGGCGACACGGGCAAGGCGGCATTGGAGGGCTTCAAGGACGTGCCGGGAACATCCTGCACCGTCTTTTACCCGACCGACGGCGTCAGCGACGTGCAGAAGCTGCAAATGACCACCACGGGCGGCGAAAACACGCACGTCATCGCCCTGAACGGCAATTTCGACGATGCGCAGTCCGGCGTGAAGGCGCTGTTCTCCTCCGCGGATTTCCATCAGCAGGTGAACGCGCGCGGCAAGGTGCTTTCCTCCGCCAACTCGATTAACTTCGGCCGCCTCGTGCCGCAGATTGTCTATTATTTCTCCGCCTATGCCGATTTGCTAAACGCGGGCGCGATTGCGCTGGGCGACGAGGTGAATTTCGTCGTGCCGACGGGCAATTTCGGCAATATCCTCGCGGGCTACTACGCACGGAGCATGGGGCTGCCGGTCAAGAAGCTCATTTGCGCCTCCAACCGCAACAACGTGCTGACGGATTTCTTCCTTGGCGGCGTTTACGACACGCGCCGGCAGTTCTTCAAGACGACCTCCCCCTCGATGGATATCCTGATTTCCTCGAATTTGGAGCGTCTGCTGTTTGAATGCGCCGACCGCGACGGCGCGCTGATTGCCCGCTGGATGCAGCAGCTGCGCACGAGCCAGTCCTACGCCGTTGGGCAGCAGCGGCAGGAGTGGCTGCTGAGCGTCTTTGCCGCCGGGTACGCTGATGACCGCGACTGCGCGGAGGAAATCGCCCGCGTGTTCGAGCAGCATCACTACCTGATGGACACGCACACCGCCGTCGCAAGCCGCGTCCTGCGCCAGTACCGCGAGACGTCGGGCGATTTGACCCCGACGGTCATCGTGTCCACCGCCAGCCCCTACAAGTTCGCCGCCGATGTGCTGACCGCCGTCGCCGGAAAGAACGCCGTCGCCGGACTGGATGCATTTGCCTGCTCGGATGAATTGGAAGCACGTTCGGGGATGCCCGTGCCGCAGCAGGTGAAGGCACTGCGTTCCCTGCCGATTCGCCACACGGCGCACTGCGAGAAGGGCGGCATGGCGCAGGCGGTGCTGGACGCTTTCGGCGGAAAGTAAATCCCCAGTGGAAAATTGGAAGGGACTAATATGAACAACACGGACATGCTTTTTGTCCAGAAGAAGCTCAATGATTTGGTCGGCTGCACCCTCATCAACCTCTCCCGCACGGCGGATTTGCTTTGCCTGTCGTTTGCGCCGCGCGCGCTGACGACCGAGGTGCAGGAGGAACAATCCCTGCACTTGCAATGCTACTATCGTCTGGTGCAGGATGGGCGGGTTTCCTTGGCGCGGAGTGACTATTTCCAGCCATCGGAAGCCATGTGGGATTTGTGGCGCAAGCAGGGGTTGGAGGAGGATGTCATTCCGGATGACTACCGCTGTGACGAGTTGGGCGCGAACCGGCTTGATGACCGCATTGTGGAGCTGAACGACGTGCTGACAGGCATTGAAAACCGCTTCATCGTCCGCACGGTGATGGTGGATTCTATCGGGGATGTGACGCTGTGCTTTGACAACGGCGCGGTGTGGAGCATTCTGGTAGACACCTCCGGGGGAGAGGAATGCTGGCGGTATCTGCCCGCGAACGAAGAGCAGCCGCAGCTGGTGCTGTACTCGGATGGCATTGAGTGCGAATAAGCGCTTCGGTTGCAAAGCGCAGGGGAATGCGTTTTTAGTGCATCCGCCAAATCGCTTTTTCATGCTTGTTTTTATGGAGCAGGGGGAATCGCGCCTGCGGGCGCGACCAAAGGGCTTTCCGATCGCCCTTTGGAAACCTTCGGTGTGCGCACCTTCGGAGTTGACTTTTTCCGCAAAAATTGACCCGCTTGTCGTGCTGGACAGGCGGGTTTCTTCATTAATATTGCTTACTCACGCCGCGTCGGTTTTCTGCTTTTGCTTATACTGCGCAGTGGTAATTCCCAGAATCACGCCGAGAAACGCATCCACCGCAGTGATGGTGCCGACAACCTGCTCGCCGTATGGCAGGTGCCAAATGCTCGCCAGCGCAAAATACAGCGTCCCCATCGCAGGCAGCAGCAGCTGCGCCATCCATTTCAGCACGTTATACGTCTTGTCGCACATGCGCATTCCTCCCCTCCATCGCAGTCTATGCGGAAATTCGCCGCTTGTGCAGATTTTTTTCGCAGAAGGCTTGACAGAACGGGATTGCCCTGCTATAATAAACAAGGTTTTGAAGAAACCTGTGCCGTAGACAGCCGGTATCCGCAAGGATGTAAAGGAGTTTGCTCCGCCTGCCGAGGTGTGAAGGATATAGCATGAAATTTGCTCATCCCTTGCACCTGTTGCAAGGGTTTTCTTTTACTCCCAAACCGTTAAGGAGGTGCAAGAAATGAGCAAGGTGCATGAGGTGAAGCCGGAGAAGGTGGCAGCTGTTGCTGACATCGTCGAAAAGCTGAAGAATGCCCAGTCTGTGGTGATTTGCAGCTACAGCGGACTGACTGTGGAGCAGGTGACTGAAATCCGCAAGCAGTGCCGTGAGAATGACGCCGCGTACTGCGTCCTGAAGAACCGTCTGGTTCTGCGCGCGCTGAATGAGGTGGGCATTACCGGTCTTGACGATCTGCTCAACGGCCCGAACGCTTTCGTGTTCTCCATGAAGGACGCTGTGTCCGGCCCGAAGATCATCAACGACTACATCGAAAAGAACAAGCTGGAGAGCCTGAAGATCACTGGCGGCGTGCTGGGTACGGAAACCCTCGACGTGGCTGCTGTGAAGCATCTGGCGACCCTGCCCAGCCGCGAAGTGCTGCTGGCAAAGCTGCTTGGCTGCATGACCAACACCGTGGCGTCCTTCGTCCGCGTGGTGGATGCAATCCGCAAGCAGAAGAATGGCGAGGAATAATCCGCGCCGATGCCGCATGAGGCTTTACGCCCCTGCGGTCTGAACAACGACAAGTTTTCATTACGATATCAACCGATATAGGAGGCTGAATCAACATGACTCATGAGGAGATTATTGCTGCCGTCGAGTCCATGACGGTGCTGGAACTGGCCGATCTGGTCAAGGCTATGGAAGAAAAGTTCGGCGTGTCCGCTGCTGCGACCGCTGTTGTTGCTGGCCCCGCTGCTGGCGCCGCTGCTCCCGCTGCGGAAGAAAAGACCGAGTTCGACGTGGTGCTGAAGTCCTTCGACGCCGCTGCGAAGCTGAAGGTTCTGAAGCTCGTCCGCGAAGTGTGCGGTCTGGGCCTGAAGGAAGCCAAGGACTTCGTCGAAGCCGTTGCGGTTGGCCCGAAGACCGTCAAGGAAGGCCTGTCCAAGGAAGACGCCGACAAGATGGCTGCCCAGTTCAAGGAAGTCGGCGGCGAATGCGAAATCAAGTAATTCTTCGGAATTACGTTTCGCCTTCTTGCAATCGTCAAGAAAAGCAAAGAGGTTGGATGCTTGCATCCAGCCTCTTTTTTATGCTATCGACACGCTTCGTCTCTGTTCCCCTTGACTTTTTTGCATTCTTGCGGGATAATAAGGCAGGAAATTCGTCAATTCATCCGTTTTATTTGAAGGAGGTGCATGGCGATGCTGACTTTTCGGGACGCAACCGCTGATCAGGCGGGGCTTATCAGCCACATTTATGCTACCAGCTGGCGTAAGACCTATCGGGGGCATATCGCCCAGCATTATCTGGATCGTCTGCCCGATGAATACTGGGTGCCATCCATCCGCTCATGGCTGTCCAGCGGGCAGCTGTATGGGCTGATGGTCTATGACGACGATAAGCCCGTCGGTTGCTGCATCTACGGCCGCGGGCGCGACGAGGATTACGGCGACTGGTGCGAGATTGTGTCGCTTTATCTGCTGCCGGACACGATGCGTCAAGGCATCGGCGGCAAGCTGCTGGAAGAAGTCATCCGGCTGATGCAGCTGGACGGCTATGAGAAGTTTTACCTCTGGGCGATTGACGGCAACGAAATCGCCGACGGCTTCTACCGCAAGCATGGCTTTCTGCGCACGGATGACGCGGTCGATTACAAAATCGGCGGCGAACCCGTGCGGGACGTGCGGTATACGCGCGTATTACCCAGCGCGTAATTCAGCCGGTTTCGGCTTTTGCAGATACATGCCCGTGGCAATCAGCGCCGTCAGCGGTGTCGCCGCTGTCAAGCCAAACGACCCGACAAGCGTGTTGAGCAGCTGCGAAGCGACATATTTCAGGTTGCTGATGTCCATCAGCGCGCCCGAATTCGCGAGGAACATCATGCCGATATACAGGCTGCGCGTATCAACCCGCATGGCGGATTGGCTCAGCAGCGGCACAACATAGGGCAAATCGCCGCCGTCGAGCTTGAGCAAAATCGTTAGCCCCCACGCGCTCAGGCAGGTGACGACCGTTCCGGCAACCGAGCCGAGAATCGCCGTCAGGCAGCGGCGGCTGAACCCCGCCACCAGCACATCAATCAGCACCGTCAGCACGATGACGGTCACGAACGATGCCATCCATCTGGCAGCAGGCAGAGCAAGCCACAGAAAATCAGCATGACGAGGCACATCAGCCAATTCTGCTTGTTTTTCCGTTGGCGCTTCGTCTTTTCCATTTTCATTTTCTCCCATATGGGCAGAGCAGGAGATGGCATTGTGTCATCCCCTGCCCTTTTTGATTTTGCTGTGATTATTCCGCGTCCGTGGTCAAGCCCATCGCATCCATCGTGCGGGTGAAGATGCCCGTGTTGTCATACAGGCCAGAGAACTTTTCCGCGCCCACCCCATAGGCGTACACCGGAATCTGCAAGCCGGTATGCGCATAGGAGGTGTAGGACAGCCCAGCCTTGTTGTTCATGATGTGGCTCACCGCCATGGAGAAGGGGCTGGTCAGCGTTTCATCATAATTGATGACGCCGGAGAGCGTCTTCTTGCCGGAAGCCATCGACGTAGCGGTCGAAGCAGAATCCGGGCAGAAGGAAGAGCTGTCGTAGGTGGTCACCAGACCGAGGTACGGAAACTTGGTGAAAGACAAATCCGCCGGAACCGGGAACTTGCTGTCCGGGTTTTCGATGCTGCCCAGATAGTACTGGGTCGCAGTCACCTGCGGGTTGCCCATGCCATCGCCGATGAACATGAACACGTTCTTCGTCTTGCTTTTCTGAACAAGATGTATTCTACTGGAGGAATGTAAATTTTCAAACGCCGCATTTGTTAAATCAAGGCGAAAGAAAAAGCCGCTGTGTAAAGTGCATTTTCGCACTTCCAGCGGCTTTTCATACTATTTCCAGATGAAAATGCGTAAGCAGATGGCGCAGTTGAATCTGGAAATAGTATCACTTATGCGCGCTCGGATTCTTCCGCTTCTCGGAAGAATGCCCCCAGCGCCTGTGCAATGCGCGCCCCTTCCCGGCTGATGGTACACACATGCGGCACGCTCTCCAAGCGCAGCACGCCCTTCGTTTTGCTTCGCACCCCCTGCAGAATCACATCCGCGCTGTCAGGCGTGATGACCTGATCGCCGCTGCTCTGCACACACAGCACCGGGCAGGTGACCGCGCAAAGGTTATTGCGGGCCTCGTGGATAATGCGGCGCAAATCCACCGCGCTTTTCGTCGGAAATCCGGTATACCCCAAATCGTAGTCGGGAGTGAGTGCGTCGTCCTTGCGCGCCTGCCAGCTGATTTCCGGCAAAAACGGCGCGGCGAATCGTGCCAGCGGGAACCAGCGGTTCTGCACCCCCATCGGCGCGGAAATCGGCGCAATGGCGGTCGGGTCGCTCTGCTCAGCAATCATCAGCGTCAGGCATCCGCCCATGCTCAGCCCGGTCACGCTGACGAAGCGGTACTGCTCTTTCATTTCCCGAAAGGCTTCCTTCGCCGCGTTCAGCCAATCCTGCCACGAACAGCGGCGCATGTCCTCCAGCGTTGTCGCGTGACCGGGCAGGTTGATGGTGCGCACACCAAAGCCCTGCTGCACAAGTCCTTCCGCAAGCGGCCGCATATGCGCCGCCGAGCCCGCAAACCCGTGCATCAGCAGCACGCCGTGTTCCCCTTGCCGCACCTCGTACGGCTGACACAGGGGCGAGGAAAAGTCCACTTCCGGGCGCGTTTTCATGTTGCTTCCTCCTTATTGCACAGCGGAAATCGCTTCCTTTTTGCCCATCACCAGCAGCAGATCGCCCGCCATCAGCATTGTTTCTGCGCCGGGCGAAGTAAGGAATTTGCCGCCGCGGTGGATGCCCAGCACGCTTACCCCAAAGTTCCGGCGGATGTTGAGTTCGACGATGGTTTTGTCCGCCCAGTCCGTCGGGAGGGTGAGTTCGGCAATCTGGTCGTCGTCGGAAAGCGCCATCAGGTCGAGGATATTGGGCGCGACAAGCGAGCGGGCGACGCGCTGCCCCATATCGCGCTCCGGGAAGATAACGCGGTCAGCGCCGACCTTATAGAGGACGCGGGCATGGAGGTCATCGACGGCCTTCGCGAGGACTTTGGGGACGCCAGCTTCCTTGAGCAAAACCGTTGCAAGAATGCTGGCGCGGATATCCGTGCCAATGGCAACGATGGCTGCATCGAAGTTCTGCACGCCGAGTTCCGCAAGCGCGTCCTCATCCACGGCATTCGCCTGAACCGCCTGCGTCACATCAGGCGCAATGTTCTCTACCAGCTTCTCGTCCCGATCCACCGCGAGCACCTCATGCCCCAATTCGCACAAGCTCCTCGCCACGCTCGACCCGAAGCGCCCCAAGCCCAGCACCACAAACGACTGCTTCTGTTTCTTCATAACAATTCCTTTCTGAAGGAGGCGCCAGAGGCTCTGCCTCTGGACTCCGGCAGGGCTCTGCCCTGCACCTGCCAAAGGGTCTTCGACCCTCTGGACTCCCTTTTCGCGATTGAGTTGAGCGCGACTGCATACAGCGCCCGCGTGTTGATTGAGGAACCCAAGAGACTCTGCCCCTTGACCCCGCCAAAGGGTCTTCGACCCTCTGGACTCCCTTTTCGCGATTGAGTTGGTGACTTCTGCATACAACGCCCGCGTGTTGATTGAGGGACGCCCCCGCCCAACAGCTTATGCGCCTGACGGGTCATTCCTGCGCGGAATTTTCCGTCTGTTTCTCTGCTTTCTTGTCTTCATCGTCCTGCGCAAGCATGACTTCATTATTGAGACACACGAGCGACGCCGCCATGAAGAACATCGACATATAGTAAGCCTTTTCGCCGAAGCGAATCAGATGCGCGAGCATCAGCACAGCGAAAACGCCAATCGCCAGAATGAGATAATCGTGGGTCGTTCCCCGCCATTTCCATTGGCATTCCAGCTCCGCTTTGCGTTTCCACATGTCCAGCGCATTCCTGATTTGCAAGGCGCTCATCTCCGCCCAAAGGAGCAGCTGATATTCCTTCGTCTCCACCGAAAGATAGGGCAGCACGAGCGCGGTGCCAATGAACACGAGAATCAGCGCCAGTTCGATTCCACAAAGGTATTTCGTCCCGGCGCGCTTCCGGCAAATCAGCCAATGCGTACTCACCGCAAGGCACAGCACAGCGCCCACGACGTCCAGCACCAGCCACCACGCCGCACCCTCCGGCTGCTGCGCCATCAGCACCACGGCATGAATCAGCATCGTCAGCGCCAGCAGCATTTCGAGCGCTACAATCGCCGGATGTTCCTTTCGCATGAACTTGCCCCTTTCGTTTTTCTCGCGGGAAGCGCTCACTCTTTCCCCGCCTGCGTCAACTTCTGCTGATTTTCCACGTCCTCGTTGCGCTTCAGGGCTTCCGCCGCTTCATTCTGCTTCATTCCCAGAATTGATTGAGCCATGACCATCACGCACAGCCCCATCAGTTCCATCGCCTGATAGAAGCTCCTTTCACCATAGCAAATCAGCATCCCCACGGCAAAAATCAGCACAGCAGTTTCCAGGCCGAATATGATTTTGGTCAGGAGCATCATCGAATGGCTCATGCTCAGCGGCACAGACGCTGGCGAATTTTCTCGCATGTCGTTCACAAGTGCGCACTGGATGGCAGACATGAATCCCCAGAAAAGCAGCTGATACCGATTCTGCTCAATCGGGACAAATTGCAGCGCAACTGTCGTCAGCATCTGCACGACAATCAGACCCAGTACGATTTTCCACAGAATTTTCGTTCCGCCGCGCTTCCGGCAAATCAGCGACAGCGCACACAGACCAAGGCTGATGACACCGCACGCCGCGTCCATCACCAGCCACCACGCCGTTTCCTGCTGCACCAGCAGCGCGGTCGCGTGTACCAAGACAATCAGCGTCAGCAGCATCGTCAGCGCAGGGATAATCGGCTTCTTCGTCATATTTCTCGCTCCTTTCGTTCTTCATCGGGATTACCGTCAGTATAGCAAAAAAACCCCGATTTTTCCACCGATTCTGCTCGAAAAGTGCGTTTTCGCGTCTGAATTGTCACCCAATCGTAATCTCTTCCTCCGGGTAGCGAATCTTTGACGCATTGCGATTCTGCCGGCTCGCCAGCGCGCTTGCCATCGTCAGCGGGCCGACGCGCCCGAAGAACATCATCAGCGCCAGCACGGTTTTGCTGCCCGCCGTCAAGTTTGGCGTTCCGGCGCTGGATACGCCAACCGTTGCCATCGCGGAGAACGCCTCGAACATCATGTCGAGGAACGGCTGTCCGTCGCCTTCCAGCAGCGTCAGCAGCATCGTTCCGCCCAGCGCCATCGCCAGCGAGATGCTCACGATTGCCAGCGCGCGGCGAATCAGTCCCGGCGGAACGCGCCGACGCGCCAGCTGCACGTCCGCGTCGCCGCGGATGACCGACCAGACCGTTAGCGCCAGCACCGCAACGGTTGTCGTTTTCACGCCGCCGCCAGTGGAAGCGGGCGACGCGCCAATGAACATCAGGATGATGCCCATCAGCTTGCTGGACTGTCGCATGGACGCGAGGTCAACCGAGTTGAAGCCTGCCGTGCGCATCGTTGTGGACTGCATGAGGGCGTTTACGAGTTTATTTCCCGCGCCGGAAATGCCGCCAAGCGTCGCCGGATTGTGCCATTCGGTCAGACAGAAGAATGTCATCCCCATCAAAAGCAGCACGCCCGTCATGCCCAGCACCAATCGGCTGTGGAGCGACAATTCTCGCCACTGGAATCGCTGACGGGTGACCTCGCCCAGCACAGCGAACCCCGTACCGCCCAGCACAATCAGCGCGCTGATGGTCAGCAGCACCAACGGTTCATTTTGAAACGCGGTCAGGCTGGAGAAATGTCCGAAAAGGTCAAAGCCCGCGTTGCAGAACGCGCTGACGGCGTGGAAGATGCTGAAGTACACGCCCTTCCCCCAGCCCAGCAGCGGCACGAAGCGAATTGCAAGCAGTACCGCGCCGCCGCCCTCGATGACCAGCGCCGCCGTCAAGTACCAGCGCGTCAGGCGCACCAGCCCCGACAATCCGCTTGTATTCATGGATTCGCGCAGGAGCATCCGGTCGCGCAGACCGATTTTGCGTCCCAGCAGCACCATCGTCAGCGTCGCGAACGCCATGAAGCCCAGACCGCCAATCTGGATGAGCAAAAGCAGCGTCAGCTGCCCAAAGAGCGAAAAAGTCGTTCCAGTATCGACGGCTACAAGCCCCGTCACGCAGACCGCGCTCGTCGCCGTAAACAAGCCGTTGCCCAATCCGATGCTTCGTCCATTCTGCGCGGCGCACGGCAGCGACAGCAGCACGCCGCCCAGCAGAATCAGTGCGAGAAATCCCAGCGCCATTACCCGTTCCGGACGCATCCAGCGGTTCTTCTTCCACATCCGCATCATCCTTTCGGGGTCTATTATACTGATTTGATGCGGCATTGTAAAGCCTTTCGTTTTCTTCATTCGCTGCTCTGCTTTTTTGTCAGCCGGTTTATGGAAAAGTGCTTCACTCTATTGATACATTTCCTCAATCTTCGCATCCGCCCGCGCGCGAATCAGCCGCAGCACCAGCACAGTTTGGTCGTCGGCAGGGGCGGTGTCGCCGGACTGCGCACCGGTCAAAATCGCGTTTGCGGCATCCTGCGCAGTTTCGAGCGTCAAGGCGTCGCGAATCGTCTCTTCCATGGACTGCCGATTTTCATAGGCATCCTCCACGCCGTCGGAGAGCAGAATCAGCGTATCCCCCTGATGCAGCTGCATCAGTTTCTCCCCGCTTTCGACGTTCTCCAGTATCCCCAGCGGCAGCGCGTCGCCGCCCAACAGCGACAAGCCTTCCGCCTGCATCAGGTAGCTGCCCGCCGCGCCGAGCTTGTCCAGTGACGCCTTGCCCGTCCACAAGTCCAGCAGGAACAAATCCACCGTTGTGAACCGCTCCCCCTGCCCCGCCAGCAGCATCATGCCGTTGACCGCCGTAAGCGTCTGCGCCCGGTCATACCCGGCATCCAGACACATCCGCAGCAGCTCCACGGCCTGACGCGATTCCAGCGCCGCCTGATTCCCGTGCCCCATGCCGTCGGACAGCGCCGCCACAAATCGCCCGTCCTGCAACTGCCCCAGCGAAAACGTATCGCCGCAAATATCCGCGCCTGCGATGCACCGGCTCGCCGCACCCGCCTCCACCATCATCAGCGGCATTTCCGTCAGGCGGACATGCGCCCGCTCGCGCTCGGCAATCGTCATCGGCTTGCCAAGGCATCGGCTTGTGATGCCGCACAGCTGTGCCGCCTGCTCATCCGCGCTGCCTGCGCCGTGCAATTCATAGGCTACCTGCAAGTGCCCATCCACCTGCCGCACGAACGACAGGCGCGCCATTACTTCCTCCTCCGCCAAGGCGTGGCGGAGCTTGCGCGCGTACTGCTCATCCCACCAGCTTTCACCGCTGGACAGCGCCGCCAGATGCCTTGCGCTGCCCGAAAGCGCAGTGAGATGCGTCACCAGCATGTCCCGCTGCTGACACGCTCGCCGGATAATGCGCTGCTTGTCCGCGTTCTCAGCGCGCAGCAGATTCATGCTGTCCATCAGCTGATACAGCCGCGCGCACCCCAGTCCCCGAAGTGATTCAAGCCGCTGTGCCCACACCTCGTCCGACGCCTCGTGCGCTTTCCAGATGTATTCGGCGCGGCTCTGTCCCAATTCTGTGTTCATGCACCCGCACGACGCTCGCTCCGGGCAGGAGGCGCACAGATGCTCTTCCCACCACTGCGGCGTGCGCTTTTCGCCCAGTCCCACGGGCGACGGCACAGCGCGCGCCATATCGCCGACCGTCTTTTCCCAGCGGCGGAGGGCATAGGCAGCATACGCATCCCCCGGCGCATCGGGCAGCGGATGAAACCGCCGCGTCTGCTGACGGAGAAATTCGTCTGCCTCCCGCGGCAGCACGCCCATGATGAGCGGAGCAGCAGCCGCCGCGCCCAAGGCTCCCCACGCGATTGTTCCCGTGTACGCCAGCATTCCGCCCGTTCCCAGCGCAAACAGCACGCATGGCACCATCCGCCGTCCGGTCATCTGCCCCATGCCAGCGAGGAAACCGCCCAGTGACAGCGCAATCGTCACGCTCAGCGGAAGTCCCTGCAAAGCCAGCGTCACGCCCGCCATCAGCCCCATCACGCAGCCAGGGCACACACCCAGATACACCGCTGCCGCCATCGTCATCAGCCCCGCCACCGTCACGCCAATGTTTACATACGGCAGCATCATCCGCGCGCCGCCGCACAGCAGCATCAGCAGCAGATACCCAACCGACAGTCGGCTTTCAAGCGTCTCGAAACTTCTTCCGCTGCAGATGCTCTCAATCGCGCGGCGCATGACCGGCGCGGAGAGCGTTCCCAGCAGAATGGTGCCGATGCCAAAGAGCAGCGTCGCCGCCGACCCCTGCCACACGCCGATGATTGCCCCCGGCAGCAACGCCAAGCCCGTCGCAATCAGCGGGAACGCACCGTTTCTCTGCCTAAGCACATGCGGCGAGAGCATCACCAGCACCGCGCCGATGAGCAGCTCCCAGCGCGTCGTCAGTCCCCAGAGCATCCGCATCAAAAACGCCGCTGCGATGCCCAGTGACACCGGGTACGTCACCAGCCCGCACGACGCTGCCGCCATGCCATACGCTGCCCACGCGCCCGTCGACACGCCGCATATGTCCGAGAACGCAAGTGCAAACCCCGGTGCAGCCCCCAGCAGGATTCTGCCCACCTGCCGCAGGATTTTCCGCCCCGTGCCGCTTTTGTATGCGCTCCGCCACGCTGTCCATGCCGCCTTCTTCTCCCGTGTCAGCACTTCGGTCATGCCTGTCCCCTCCCTTGCCGTAGGGAATCATCATACGGCAATCAAACGGGCAAAAGCGTCGAAGCAGAGGGCTGTTTTTTCGCGAATTTGGGGAGAAAAAAAGTTCTTCACGGAAAGTTTGGGGGAGCATACAAGGGCTTAGGCGAAGCACCAAAAAGCTGCACGCGGAAGGAGCATGAAAGCGCGACCAACTCAATCGCGCGGAGGGGTCAAGGGGCAATTGCCCCTTGCAGGGTCAAGGGACAGCGTCCCTTGTGGGGTTTGGGGCAACGCCCCAACTGTTCCGCGTCCGACCAATTTCAAGGAAGCCGCCAACAAAGGTGCAGGCAGCGCAGCGTCCCTGCCCCTAACTTTGCGCGTCCGCAGACGCGCCCCCAAGTTGCTCTTCCCCCAAGATTCCGTGAAGAACCAATTAAAACCCCATACGGGGCGCGTAAATGCCCTGTATGGGGTTTCAATTGTCATGATATTATTTCAGCCAGTCCGCAAATTCTTCCTGCGACTGCCCGTCAATCGTCAGAAACGTGCACGTCGGATGCCCAGCATCGAGGTACGCCTGGTCACTGCCCGGCAGCGGCGGATCCTGCTTCATCGGGGAGAGCCAGAAGTACGTCTGCTTGCGCGGACTGATGCGCTGCTCGTAGCTGTCGCGGTAGCCGGCGCGGTTCAGCGGGCACAGCACCTGACTTTTCAGCTCCGCGCGGGGAATCGGCGGCGCGTTCAGGTTGCACACCGTCAGTTCCGGCGCGCCGCGCGTGACCAGCTTCTCCGCCATCTCTACGGCCCAGTCGGACAGGTACGCCAGCGTGTCGTGCGGCGTCTGCTTCTCGGCGGATACGGCAATGCCCGGCTTATGCAGGAATGTCGCTTCCCGCGCCGCGCCGACGGTTCCGGACACATACACCGACATGCCGACGTTGTAGCCCAAATTGATGCCGCTGATGACGGCGTCCGCGTCCGGCGCAAGGTTCATTGCTCCGATGCGGCAGCTGTCCACCGGCGTACCGAAAATTGCCCACGCTTCATCCGCATCGGGCACTTCGCGCTTCTCCGCCAGAATCGGCTGCTCGATGCTGAATGCATGTGCCTTTGCGCTCTGCTGCGTCGCTGGCACGCAGAACGTCACCCGATGCCCGGCACGCTTGACCGCCTGCGTCAGAATCGGCAGAAACGGGCTGTTGATGCCGTCATCGTTCACAATCAGAAAGTGCATGGTTATTCTCCTTCCGCAGGGGTCAGCGCGACCAAGAGCGTCTGCATGTTCTCGCGCATCCGATCCTCATAGTAAGTCAGCGGCACGTCGGTTTCCGGGCCGGTCACAACGGGGTCAAGCGTGTAAATCGGCGCACCCGTCTCGCGGGAAATCGTCTGCGCTGCCATATCATCGTACTGCGGCTCGGTGAACAGCGGCGGATTGTTCAGCTCACGGATAGTGCGCACCAGCTCCGCCAATTGCGCAGGGGACAGCGCGTCGCCCGGCTCGTGGTTGACGACGGCGGCGACTGTCAAGCCATACGCCCGCGCAAAATACGGGAATGCCTCGTGGAAGGTGACGATGTTCTTGTTCGGCACGGCTGCAAGGGTGGCTTTCAGCTCTGCATCCAGCGCCGCCAAGCGCGCCACATAATCCGCGCGGTTTTGCTCAATCTGCGCTTCGTACTGCGGCATGGCGCTGATAAGCCCGTCTGCCAGATTGTCCACCATCTGGATGGCGTTCTGCGCATCAAGCCAGATATGGGCGTTCGCTTCGCCCGCGTGGTGATGCCCGTGGTCGTCGGCGTCTTCGTCCTCGTGGTCATGGTCATGGTCGTCCACATACTCGTCCATGCCGTCCTCGGTCAGCAGCGTGATGCCGGTGGACGCATCCACCACGGGCAGCTTCGGGAACGTGTCCATCACGCGGGTGAGGTAGCTTTCCATGCCCGCGCCGTTGATGAGAAATACATCCGCCTTGTTCAGCACCTTCATATCGCCGGTGGAAAGCTGATAATCATGCAGGCAGCCGGTGTTCGGCGCGGCGAGGTTGCGGATGGTGATGCCGTCGATGCCCTGCGTGAGGTTGAGGGCGAAGAGGTAGATGGGATAGAACGACGTGACGACGGTTTCCGCCGCCGCGAAGGTGGGGGAGAGGAAGATGAGCAGCGTCAAAAGAGCTGCAAGCAGCTTTTTGGTTTTCATGTGATGATGATTCCTTCCTAAAACAGTGGTCGATTGGGGGAGGCAGTGGCTGCCTGCGGCGCATTTTCCCGAAGGATTCGCTCCATCAGCGCTTTTTCCGCCGATGACAGCGGGTAAAATTGCATCAGCGTCCGCATAGCGCACAGGCTGCCGGATGTCATGGCGAACGCCATCAGCGTGTCCTTCGGCATTCCGGTTGTGCCGAGGGATTCAAAGAGGACGGCAAGCAGCTCATCCGCCAGCAGGGGAAACTCCTCCATGCGGAAACGGCGGGTTCGTCCGTCCGGCATGGAAACGCGCATCTGCGGGCCAAGAATGGCGTATAAATCGCGGAACAAGCCATCGCGAAGCGCTTCGCACAGGGCGGAAAGGTCGTCGCCCACGCGGTAGTGCCGCAGCCGTTCTGCCGCATGTGTTCCGACCCCGGAATGCGCCAACGCTGTCCCGATTCGCATCGCCAGCACCTGCTGCACCCGGTCAAGCGGAATTGCAATCGCCATAGCCTGTCCTCCTTTGGGGGGAGATGCAGAATCCCCGCCCTTTTCATTTCGACGTTAAAAGGCAAAATCCCTTGTTTTCAAACTTTTTTTGCACTTTTTTTCGGACGGTAATTCCCAGAAAAATATGCAGGATTCAGCATAAAACTCGCCGCCAAATGAAATTATCCACAGGAACTTGTGGAGAACATAGTTCCTTTCCACAAGATTTTGTTCCGCCGGGCTGCAAAACGGCATGGGCCATGCACAAAAATGACGGAATCGGAATGCTTGCGATTTTGGCGAACCTGTGGTATGATACAAAAGGATGCGAATGGACATGAATGCAAAAGCATCACAGGCTCACGGCCGCAGGTCGGTCGTGCGCCTTTTTCGCCCCCTTGCGTCCCCAACGCGGACAAAAAAGCCGGTCGGACAATGCGTCCGCGCAAAGAATACGGAGGAATCCCCTGATGGACATGGAAGAGCTGTGGTCAAAGACACGCGAGGTGCTTCGCGCGGAAGTCAACGCCGTAGTGTACAATTCTCTGCTGGGCAGCAACAACCTCGTTCCGGCGCTGCTTGACGGCGATACGCTTGTGCTTCGCGTGGTGATGGACAATCTGAAGCTGCTGATTACCAACCAGTGGTATTCGACGATTGTCCGCGCGCTCAGCCAGGTGGCGGGCCATCAGATGGATGTGGAAATCCTGACGCAGGAGGAAATCGAGGCGCGTCCGCAGCTGAAGCAGAAGGCGGTGGAGGAGCAGGAGACGGTGCTGGAAAGCTCGGTCGCCCTGAATCCGAAGTACACCTTCGAGACGTTCGTCGTCGGCAGCGGCAACCGTTTTGCCCATGCCGCCGCGCTGTCCGTCGCCACTGACCCGGCTCATTCCTACAACCCGCTGTTTATCTACGGCGGTGTAGGCCTTGGCAAAACACACCTCATGCACGCTGTCGGCAACTTCATCCGCGAGCATGACCCCAGCAAACGCATCCTCTATATCCCCGGTGAAACCTTCACCAACGAGTTGATTTCCGCTATCCAGCAGGGGCGGAATATTCAGTTCCGCAACCGCTTCCGCAGCGTTGATGTGCTGATGGTGGACGATATTCAGTTCATCGCCGGCAAAGAATCCACACAGGAAGAATTCTTCCACACCTTCAACACCCTGCATACCGCCGGAAAGCAGATTATCCTCACATCCGACCGTCCGCCGCAGGAAATTGCCCGCCTTGAGGATCGCCTGAAGAGCCGCTTTGCGTGGGGGCTGACCTGCGATATCAAGAAACCGGACGTGGAAACACGAATCGCCATCCTGCGCGAAAAGGCACGGCAGGAAAACATCACGATGGATGAGGACGTGTACGAGGCCATTGCGACGCGCGTCGAATCCAACATCCGTGAACTGGAAGGCAGCCTGACCCGCCTTGTCGCCTATGCGCAGCTGACGAATCGCCCGATTACCGTGCAGCTGTGCGAAGAGGCGCTGCACGACATTTTCGCCAAGAAGGTGCGCAAGGAAGTGACGGCGCAGGTTATCATGCAGGCGGTGGCGAACTACTACTCCATCACGGTGGATGACCTGATTCGCCCCACGCGCCGCCGCGAAATTGCTGTTCCGCGCCAAATCGCGATGTACATCACGCGCGACCTGACGAACCTCTCCCTGCCGCAGATTGGGCAGGTGTTCGGAAACCGCGACCACACGACGGTGCTGCATGGCTGCAACCAGATTGCCAACGCCATCAAGAACGATCCGTCGATGGCGAGCGTGGTGAATGATTTGAAGGAAATCATTGTGGACAACAAGTGATTGCATCAATATGTATATTCCCCCTCGTGCTGTGTTAATACAGGCGAGGGGGAATTTTTCATGTGGCTTGATTTTTCATGGTGCGGGGGGAAATCGCCTCTGCGGAGGCGACCAAAGGGCATGAAAACAGACGAATGTCTGCGGTCGC
>OLXZ01000111.1_pt1 | contig 57960 bp, 55 predicted proteins | sample 1673901 | NCBI WGS metagenome assembly OLXZ01 (sample SAMEA103958131, study PRJEB25191) | human gut metagenome | reverse complement strand
AGAAATTCTTGAACGAACAGGGTAAAATCCTTCCGCGCCGTATTACAGGTACTTCATTGAAGTTCCAGCGTCGTATTGCGCAGGCTGTTAAGAGAGCTCGTCACTTGGCTTTGCTGCCTTTCGTAACTGATATGATGAAATAATAAAGGAGGAATAAGAATATGGAACTGATTTTGAAAGAAGACGTAGTTAACTTGGGCTACAAGAATGATATTGTAACCGTTAAGTCTGGTTATGGTCGTAACTATCTTATTCCGACAGGTAAAGCTGTGATTGCTTCTCCGGCTGCAAAGAAAATGTTGGCTGAAGAATTGAAACAGCGTGCTCACAAATTGGAGAAGATTAAGAAGGATGCTGAAGCTGTTGCAGAAACATTGAAGGGTGTATCTTTGACTATCGCTACAAAGGTAAGTGCAACAGGTGTTATCTATGGTTCAGTAGGTAATATTCAGATTGCTGATGAATTGGCTAAGTTGGGTCACAACATCGATCGTAAGATCATCGTTGTTAAAGATAACGTAAAAGAAGTTGGACACTACAAAGCTATGGTTAAACTTCACAAGGAAGTTTCTGTAGAAATTCCTTTCGAAGTAGTTGCAGAAGAAGCTTAATTTGTATCTGTAAATACTTTAATAAATCCCCCGAATGGACAATGATCTGTTCGGGGTTTTTTTATTTGTATGGAATTGGAGAAGAGTTAATTATAGTGGCTGTGACTTTGAGCTTTCTTTTCTCTTAGTTTGTAAAAGGTTAGGAGTGAATGAAGTATGATGTGAGAAAAGCGGGGTGAAGAATGGGCTGTTGCTTGAATAAAATAAATCTAGGGATAAAATATGTTTGTATAGGTGAGGAATAAGTGTGTGATAAAAATATAAGATAGTGTATTAGTAGTTAGCAAAAGGATATAAAAAAAAGTCTGTAGGTTGAGCTTACAGACTTTCAATTCTCTCTGATGTTCGAGATTATTCAGCTACTACTGCTGAGTCAGCGCTAACTGCAGCTGAATCGCAAACTACTGCTGCTGAATCAACAACCGGAGCTGCTTCTTCAACTACTGCTACTGAATCTGAATCAGATGCAACTTCACTGTTAGCTGCTTTGTTTCCGCAAGAAGCGAAAGAAACTGCAGCAAATGCTACGAACAAGAATACTAATTTTTTCATTTTCTTTGCTTTTTAAATCTGTAATACTTATGTTGTTTTCTTAAAACGCTGCAAAGATATAGACTTTTTCAATACGTTGTTCTCTTTTTAGTCACTTTTTTTCAAAAAAATATGTTTTATAACCTATTTGCTTGAATTATAACATGTTGCAAAACATAAAATTTTTCTTCGTATTCTGAGAAATTTCTTAAAAGATAAAGAAATATGTGTAGGAGCAGTGAATAGAGGTTGTAAATTCAGAAACACGTTTCAGAAATCGTGAATAATGTGTACCTTTGCAAACTTCTAAAATTGTAAAGAGATATGATTGATACAACTATTTTTCAGGATAAAGTAGCTGTTTATTATACGTTGGGCTGTAAGCTTAATTTTGCAGAGACCTCTTCTATCGGAAAAACGTTAAAGGAAGCAGGAGTTCGAACAGCCAGAAAAGGTGAAAAAGCAGATATTTGTGTGATTAATACCTGTTCGGTGACAGAAATGGCAGATAAAAAATGTCGGCAAGCCATTCATCGTCTTTCTCGTCAGCATCCTGATGCATTTATTGTGGTAACCGGCTGCTATGCTCAGCTGAAACCTGGGCAGGTGGCTGATATAGAAGGAGTGGATTTGGTATTAGGAGCAGAACAGAAGGGTGAGTTGATGAATTATTTAGGCAACTTGCAGAAACATACGCATGGAGAGGCTGTAGTTACTGCTACCAAAGATATTCGTACTTTTTCTCCTTCCTGTTCTCGTGGGGATCGTACCCGTTATTTCCTGAAAGTACAGGATGGATGTGATTATTTCTGCTCTTATTGTACCATTCCATTTGCACGAGGAAGAAGCCGTAATGGAAAGATAGAAGATTTGGTGACACAAGCTCGGCAGGCAGCAGCTGAAGGAGGAAAAGAAATTGTGCTGACCGGAGTGAATATCGGTGATTTTGGAAAGTCAACAGGTGAAACCTTCTTTGATTTAGTAAAGGCCTTAGATGAAGTGGAAGGCATCGAGCGTTATCGTATCTCTTCTATCGAACCCAATCTTCTGACGGATGAAATCATTGAATATGTAGCTCAATCCCGTCGTTTCATGCCTCATTTCCATATTCCTTTGCAATCCGGGTGCGATGAGGTGCTGAAGTTGATGCGCCGTCGTTATGATACGGCTTTGTTTGCTGCTAAAATTGAAAAGATAAAGTCTTTGATGCCCGATGCTTTTATTGGAGTAGATGTCATCGTGGGTACTCGCGGAGAGACTCCTGAATATTTTGAAAAAGCTTATGAGTTTATTAAGGGATTGGATGTAACTCAGCTGCATGTGTTCAGCTACTCAGAACGTCCGGGAACTCAGGCTTTGAAAATTGATTATGTAGTTCCTGCTCAGGAGAAGCATGCCAGAAGCCAGCGCTTACTGGAGCTTTCAGATGAAAAGACGAAGGCTTTCTATGCCCGTCATATTGGTGCAGAAGCAGAAGTGCTGATGGAGAAATCTAAAGCAGGTACACCTATGCATGGTTTTACAAAAAACTATATTCGGGTGGAACTGGCGCACGATGAAAAACTGGATAACCATCTGGTAAAAGTGCGTTTGGGTGATTTTAATGAAGACGGAACGTCGCTTAAAGGAACTATTTTATGATAAAGACAGCTGTAGTCATCTTAAACTGGAATGGGGAAGCCATGCTTCGCCAGTTCTTGCCCTCAGTGATTGCTTGTTCGCGTTTGGAGGGAACGGAAATTTATGTAGCCGACAATGCTTCCACGGATGCTTCGTGTGAGGTGGTAGAAAAAGAATTTCCTTCTGTCCGCCTGATACGCCTGGATAAGAATTATGGTTTTGCCGATGGCTACAACTATGCTTTGCAGAAAATAGATGCGGAATACGTTGTCCTGCTCAATAGTGATGTCGAGGTGACGGAAGGGTGGCTTCAGCCAATGGTCGATTATTTGGATGCTCATCCGGAGACTGTGGCCTGTCAGCCGAAAATCCGTGCGTATCGTCACCGGAACCTGTTTGAATATGCCGGAGCAAGTGGAGGCTTTATTGACCGTTATGGTTACCCCTTCTGTCGTGGACGCGTTTTTGAGAGTGTAGAGGAAGATAAAGGGCAGTATGACGAGGTGATTCCTGTGTTCTGGGCTACGGGGGCAGCTTTGATGATTCGTCTGGACGTATATCGGAATGTGGGTGGACTGGACGGACGTTTCTTTGCACACATGGAAGAAATAGACTTGTGCTGGCGTTTACGCAGTCGAGGCTATCAGCTTGTTTGTATTCCTTCAAGTACGGTATATCATGTGGGAGGGGCTACCTTGAAAAAGGAAAATCCCCGTAAAACTTTCCTGAATTTCCGAAATAATCTGCTGATGCTGTATAAGAACCTGCCGGAAGAAGAATTAAAGCCTGTGATGCGTGTCCGTACTTTCCTGGATTATTGTGCCGCTGTAGTCTGGGTTTTGAAAGGAGATTTTGCCAATGCCAAAGCTGTGTGGAATGCCCGTCGGGAGTTCTTCCGGATTCGCAGCCAGTTTACTGCCGACCGTCAACAAAACCTGGCCCATACAGTATTGAAGACCATCCCCGAACGCTATTCTTTCAGTCTGGTGTGGCAGGCAAAAGTAAAGGGCCGAAAAACCTTTTCAGCCCTTTCATATTAAAGTTTCTTGAGTTCCTGATACAAGCGTTGTACTGGAAGCCCCATGACATTGAAATAGGAGCCTTCCAGTCGGGAAACTCCTACAAAGCCAATCCATTCTTGTACTCCGTATGCCCCAGCTTTGTCCAGTGGGCGGAATTTTTCTACATAAAATTCAATTTCATCCTCTGTCAGTACGTCGAATGTCACTTGAGTAGTAGCCGAGAACGTACGTTGCAGGAAACGGGTCATCAGACATACTCCGGTAATTACCTGGTGTGTCTTGCCGGAAAGTTCCCGTAACATTTCTTTGGCTTCTTCCAGTGTCCGGGGTTTTCCCAATACCTTTTCGTTGATGCACACCACCGTGTCGGCTGTAATGATTAACTCGTCTTCCGCCATGGAGTTACGATAAGCTTCCGCTTTTTCACGTGAGATGTACATTGGAATTTCTTCTCCTTTCAACGTATCAGGATAGCTTTCATCTATATCCGGAAGTACCCTGACCGTATATTCTAAAATCAGTCCGCTCAGCAATTCTCGTCGTCTAGGAGAATTGGAGGCAAGTACGATTTTATAATGCTGTATGTTTTCTAACGGTTTCATCTCTTGCATATTTATTGGTTACCAGCCAAAGGCAACCTGTCCGGCCATCCATTTTCCCTGTGCTTTTAAAACTTGTTCAATGACGTCGCGTCCGCAGCCATATCCTCCCTGTCGGTGAGAAATGTATTTGCTGATGGCCTTGATTTCAGGTGCCGCATCTGCCGGACAACAGGGGAGTCCCACCAACTGCATTACTTCATAATCGGGTATATCGTCTCCCATGTAAAGCACTTCTTCCGGTTTCAGGTTATATTTTTCTAACAGTTCCTTGTATTCACGGGTTTTTATGGCAGCACCTAAGTACACATCCTTTATACCCAGTCCTTCATAGCGTTTCCGAACGGCTTCCGTCTTGCCCCCTGTGATAATGGCCACATGCAGTCCGCATTTCACAGCCAGCTGCAACGCATATCCGTCTTTGATATTGACAGAACGCATGGGCTCTCCGTCGGGATGCAAAAAGATTGTTTCGGCGCTCAGTACTCCGTCTACATCGAAAAACAGCGCTTTTATTTGAGTTAAATCGTAATTTATCATATCTGAAAAATTAAATGGTCAATGATTGGTTGTTTCATATAAATGGATGTGTTCGCTCAGTAACCGATAGATTTCTGCCAGCTTAGGTTCTTCTTCCAGCATATTCAGGTGGCGATTAATTACATTTTCATCGTAACGCCTTGCCGGACCGGTTTGTGCTTCCACCGGGGATAATTCATGTACCTTTCGGGCGGTTTCATCTATCAGTGGTAGCATAGACTCAAAAGGAAGGTGTTGTGCCTGAAGCAAATGCTGGCAAATGGCATACATGTGATTGCTAAAGTTGCAGGCAAAGACAGCTGCTATGTGCAGGTATTTCCGCTGTTCCGAACTGGCTTCGTACACTTTTGGACTAAGGCTTCCGGCTATTTCCTGAAGCAGGGACAAGTTCTCCGGCGAATTGGCTTCGAGGAAGAACGGCACTTCTTTAAAATTAACTTCCCGCTGTTTGCTGAAAGTTTGCATGGGGTATGCTACTCCGTAATTTTTGAACTTTCCCTTCCATACTTCCATCGGCATACTTCCGGCAGTGTGCAGGTACAGAGCATCCGGATTACAGTGGGCAAGTTGTGAAATGACTGTTTCCAAAACGGCATCTTTTACCGATACGATGTACAAATCAGCGTGTTCGTTTACTTGTTCCAGGAAGGTGGTCCACGCACATCCTAATGTCTGTGCCAAAGTTTGTGCCGATTCCTGTGTCCGGCTGTAAATTTGCGACAAGTGGAATCCCTTTTGTTGCAGAGCTTGAGCCAGATGAGTGGCTACATTGCCTGCTCCTATGCATACAATGGAAAAATCTTTTTTATTCATTATCCGCGTGAAGATAAGAAGTAAAGTAAAACTCCGATGACCAGCAAGGTGGCGGGCAGGAGGAAAGTCGACATCTGTCCCAGCAGAGAGATAACCAGTCCGATATTCTGAATCAGCCAGATACCTAATAAGATGAGTCCTACCGATTTGTCACTTTTGAACCACAGAAAAATAATGGCTGCATACAGCAACATCGTATCTTTTTGCATCACCCACGGCAGTCCGAGGTGACCGAATCCGACCCATTTGTCTATCAGGTAGAGTAGTCCTGTCAGTACAAGAAAAACGGCTGTAGCCCGATAGGTATCTTTGTGTTTGCCCGATGCTGCTGCCATTATTTCCCTCCAAATTTATTGATATGTACTTTTTCCCATTGCAGGTGTGACTCATCAAAAGGTTTGCGTTCCATCCCCTTGTGTCCCACAGCAATGACGGACAGCACTTGCAACTGTAAAGGAAGGTCCAACAGTTCATGGATATATTCGTTGGCCGGTGTGCCGTTGGCGGTAAACCTTTCTCTTATCTGTACCCAGCAACTTCCCAGTCCCAAATCTTCTGCCTGAAGCTGAATCATGATTGACGCAATGGAAGCATCTTCAATCCACACATCGCTGGCGAGCGGGTCGGCAGCCACTACAATCGCCAGTGCAGCATCTTTTACGAATGCCGCTCCCGATTCCTTACAGAAAGATAATTTTTCCAGTGTGTTCTTGTCGTCTACGACGATGAACTGCCAGCAATTGGAGCGTTTGGAAGACGGAGCCATCAGGGCCGCCTTCAGTAATGTGAGCACCTGATCTTGTGTCAGTTCCTCATCCGTAAACTTTCGCATGCTTCGCCGGTTTCTGATTAAATCACTGAAGTTTTCCATAAAAATTTAGTTTGTTTGGACAAATATAAGGCTTCCCCGTTAAATCCTCAATAAAAAAATGTAAATTTGCATCACATGAACATCCGTTTAGCTACATATTATCATGCTAAGGATGTACCCGCCCTTCCGGGTTCAAACATCTTTCATTCTACAGAGCTGTTTCATGTACTGGAACAGACAAGGGGAGTTCGTCCGCTTTTGCTTGTAGCCTACGAGGGGAAATCTCCTGTGGGAAAGCTGCTATGCATCACTCGCCGTTCTACCAATTTACTACGTTTTGCCGAAAAGAGTTATGCATACGGTACCGGTGAATACTTTCCTTCTTCTTATCCGAAAGAACATATTTTTCAGGAACTGCTTTCCTACTTTACGCAGCAGTTCGCAGAGAAATCTTTTCTTTTAGAATTTCGTAATCTGGAAGAACCTTTGTTTGGTTACCGTTATTTCCGGCAAAACGGATATTTCCCGATACGCTGGCTTCGGGTACGCAACTCTTTGCACCATGATTCGTTGGACAAATGGATGAGTACTTCCCGCAAGCGGCAAATTCATCAGGGACTGAAGAATGGAGCCGTAATTGATGTGGCACGTACAGAAACAGATGTGCAGGCTTTTTTCAGTATGCTCAAGCATTATTATTCGCCCAAGATTCATCGTTACTTGCCCGACATCGGTTTCTTCACTACTTTGCTGACGCATTCATCCCATTGCGGACGGATTTTTATCATTCGTTATAAAAACAAGATTATCGGAGGTTCGGTCTGTCTGTTTTCCGGAGAAGATGCCTATTTGCTTTTTTCCGGGGGGATGAGAAAAACGTATCCGCTGCAGTTTCCGGGAGTTCTTGCCGTATGGGGAGCCATGCAGTATGCCCGTGAGCATGGATATGCTCATTTTGAATTTATTGAAGCCGGGTTACCTTTTAAGAAATACGGTTTCCGTGACTTTATTCTGCGTTTCGGCGGAAAGCAGATGAGCAGTCGCCGTTGGTTTCATGTGCGTTGGAACTGGCTGAATCGTCTGCTGACAAAAATCTATGTATAGCCCCCTTTCCATACTTCTGTCAATGGATTAAACTCTTTTTAAACAACGGGATTTCTTTGAAAAAATCGTCAAAAAGTTTCTTTTTTCAGCACAATTTTCTTTTCTTTGTCTGTGTGTATATTAAACACGTACTTTAATTTAATACCCATAAAAAACAATTCTATTATGAAAATCTCTCACATTGAACATTTGGGCATTGCGGTCAACAGTATCGAAGAAGCCCTTCCTTATTATGAAAACGTCCTCGGATTGAAATGCTATAACGTAGAAACCGTAGAAGACCAGAAGGTAAAGACTGCGTTTTTGAAATGTGGTGACACAAAAATTGAATTGCTGGAACCAACCGGTCCTGACAGCACGATTGCCAAGTTTATTGAAAATCGCGGCATGGGCGTACATCATGTGGCATTTGCAGTAGAAGACGGAGTAGCCAATGCGCTGGCACAGGCTGAAGGAGCAGGCATTCGTTTGATTGACAAGGCCCCGCGTAAAGGAGCAGAAGGTCTTCACATTGCATTCCTCCACCCGAAATCTACGATGGGCGTATTGACGGAACTTTGTGAAAAATAACCACCGGGAAAAGACCCTTATTTAATTATCAAATATAAATACTAATACCATGAGTAACCAACTTGAAAAAGTAAAAGAATTAATAGAGCTTCGCGCACAGGCCCGTCTGGGTGGAGGTGCGAAAGCCATCGAAAAACAACACGATAAAGGTAAGTACACAGCCCGCGAACGTATTTCCATGCTCCTTGACGAAGGCAGCTTTGAAGAAATGGACATGTTCGTACAGCATCGTTGCACAAACTTCGGAATGGACAAGAAGCATTATTTGGGAGACGGCGTCGTAACCGGATACGGAACAATCGAAGGCCGTCTGGTTTATGTTTTTGCCCAGGATTTCACGGTATCTGCTGGCTCCTTGTCTGAAACTATGTCACTGAAAATCTGCAAGGTGATGGATATGGCCATGAAAATGGGAGCTCCCTGTATTGGATTGAATGACTCTGGTGGTGCACGTATTCAGGAAGGTATCAACGCTTTGGCGGGCTATGCAGAGATTTTCCAGCGTAATATTCTGGCTTCGGGAGTTATTCCGCAAATTTCCGGTATTTTCGGCCCATGTGCAGGAGGTGCAGTGTATTCTCCGGCTTTGACAGACTTCACCTTGATGATGGAAGGTACTTCTTATATGTTCCTTACCGGTCCGAAGGTCGTAAAGACTGTGACAGGCGAAGATGTATCACAGGAAGACCTGGGAGGTGCCAGTGTACATTCCACTCGTTCCGGTGTGACTCATTTCACAGCTTCTACAGAAGAAGAAGGGTTGGCATTGATTCGTAAATTGTTGAGCTATATCCCACAGAACAACCTGGAAGAACCGCCTTATGTTGATTGTACCGACCCGATAGACCGCTTGGAAGATTCTTTGAATGAAATCGTACCCGACAGCCCGAATAAAGCTTACGATATGTATGAAGTAATCGGTGCCATTGTCGATAATGGTGAATTCCTTGAAATCCAGCGTGATTTTGCCAAGAATATCATTATCGGTTTTGCACGTTTCAACGGACAGTCAGTGGGTATCGTAGCCAACCAGCCGAAATTCCTGGCCGGTGTGCTCGATTGCAATGCTTCTCGTAAGGCTGCCCGTTTCGTTCGTTTCTGCGATGCCTTCAACATTCCTATCGTATCACTCGTAGACGTTCCGGGATTCTTGCCGGGAACAGGTCAGGAATACAATGCGGTTATTCTGCATGGTGCGAAGTTGCTGTATGCATACGGTGAAGCTACCGTGCCTAAAGTAACAGTAACCCTTCGTAAGTCGTATGGAGGTTCTCACATCGTGATGAGCTGTAAGCAGTTGCGTGGCGATATGAACTATGCATGGCCTACTGCTGAGATTGCCGTGATGGGAGGAGCCGGTGCCGTAGAAGTACTGTATGCAAAGGAAGCAAAAGAAGCACCCGATCCGAAAGCCTTTATGGCCGAAAAAGAAGCCGAATATACCAAGCTGTTTGCCAACCCGTATAATGCGGCCAAGTATGGTTACATTGACGATGTGATTGAACCGCGTAACACACGTTTCCGCATTATTCGTGCTTTGCAGCAGTTACAGACTAAGAAGCTGAGCAATCCGGCTAAGAAACACGGTAATATTCCTTTGTAATAGTAACTAAAACTTGACAATGATGATGAAAACACATAAAATCGGAATATTTCTGGCCCTGTTTCTGCTGGTCGGGTTCTCGTCCTGTAAGGAGCAGAATACTGCGTCCAAGTTGCTTATCAATGAAGTCTTGATTGATAATGAAAGCAACTTTCAGGATGATTATGGCATCCACAGCGGTTGGGTAGAAATATTCAATAGAGCTTATAGTAGTGCCGACCTGGCCGGATGCTATCTGAGAGTGAGCAGTCAGCCGGGCGATACTTTGTCTTATTTTATTCCTAAGGGAGATGTGCTGACCTTGCTCAAACCGCGTCAGCATGCTCTTTTCTGGGCTGACGGGGCACCAAGAAGAGGAACCTTCCATACCAACTTTGTATTTAGCAAGACACAAGACAACTGGATTGGTTTGTACGACTCCGGTAAAAAATTGCTGGATGAGATGGTAGTTCCCGCAGGTATGCTTCAGGCTGACCAGTCGTATGCACGCGTAGGCGACGGTACGGCTACATGGGAAGTGAAGGGTGGAAGTGAAGACAAATATGTCACTCCGAGTACCAATAACCAGACCATCGAGAGCAATCCGAAGATGGAGAATTTCGAACAGCATGACCCTGTAGGTATCGGTATGGCTATTTCTGCCATGAGTGTGGTATTTACCGGACTTATCTTGCTTTACCTGTGCTTTAAATTCGTGGGCAAACTGGCGGTTAAGTTGCGTAAGCGTAACGCCATGAAAGCGCAGAATGTCACCGACAAGCAGGAAGCAAAAGAACGTAAGTTGGGTGAAGCTCCGGGTGAAGTGATTGCTGCCATCTCTATGGCTTTGCACGAAGCACAGGGAGCCGACCACGATGTGGAAGAAACCATCCTGACCATCAGTCGGGTAAAACGAAGCTATTCACCGTGGAGTTCTAAGATTTATACATTGCGTGAAACTCCTCATAAGAAATAACCTCTAAAGCATAACGAAAACCATGAAAGAATACAGATATAAAATTAACGGAAATCTTTACAAGGTGACCGTGGGAGACATAGAAGACAATAATGTACATGTAGAAGTAAACGGAACGGCGTATACCGTGGAACTGGAAAAGAAAGCCGGTCCGAAAATCAAACCGGTAGTTCGTACGGCAGCTACTACGCCGGCAGCTCCTCCTCCAGCAGTGAGCCGTCCGGTTGTGGCAGGCAGCAAGTCGGGTATCAAGTCTCCGCTTCCGGGTGTTATTCTGGAAATCAAGGTGAAAGAAGGGGATACCGTGAAACGCGGACAGACATTGCTCGTGCTCGAAGCCATGAAGATGGAAAACGACATCAAGGCCGACCGTGACGGTAAGGTAACCGCCATCAAGGTGAGCAAGGGAGAATCAATACTCGAAGGTACAGACCTTATAATCATTGAATAATTATGGGAGAATTTGCTAGTTTTTTACAGAATAACCTGGCCGATTTCTGGACCTATACCGGCTTTCATAACGCCACGCTCCAGCATGTGGTGATGATTCTGGTCGGTATATTCTTCATCTATCTGGCCGTGGCAAAAGAATTTGAGCCGATGTTGCTGATTCCTATCGGCTTCGGTATCTTGATTGGTAACATTCCCTTCAATATGGAGGCCGGCTTGAAAGTCGGGCTTTATGAGGAGGGTTCCGTATTGAACATTTTGTACCAGGGAGTCACGTCCGGCTGGTATCCGCCCCTTATCTTCTTAGGTATTGGTGCCATGACCGACTTTTCGGCCCTGATTTCCAATCCGAAGCTGATGTTGATTGGGGCGGCAGCACAGTTTGGTATCTTTGGTGCATATATGATTGCCTTGGCTTGGGGTTTCGACCCGATGCAGGCTGGAGCTATCGGTATCATTGGTGGTGCCGACGGTCCGACCGCTATCTTCCTTTCATCCAAGCTGGCACCTAACCTGATGGGAGCCATTGCCGTGTCGGCCTATTCCTACATGGCCCTTGTGCCGGTGATACAGCCACCTATCATGCGTTTGCTCACTACCAAGAAGGAAAGACTGATTCGCATGAAAGCACCTCGTGCCGTGTCACACACAGAAAAGGTGATGTTCCCAATCGTAGGTTTGTTGTTGACCTGCTTCCTGGTTCCTTCCGGTTTACCTTTGTTAGGTATGCTGTTCTTCGGTAACCTGTTGAAGGAAAGTGGTGTAACCCGTCGTCTGGCTGAAACAGCCCGTGGTCCGCTGATTGACACCATTACCATTTTGTTAGGGCTCACCGTAGGAGCTTCTACTCAGGCTTCTGAGTTCCTGACTGTGGATTCTCTGAAAATCTTCGGTTTGGGTGCTTTGTCTTTCGTTATTGCTACAGCTTCAGGTGTGATTTTCGTAAAGATTTTCAACCTGATTCTTCCGAAAGGAGATAAGATTAATCCGCTTATTGGTAATGCCGGTGTATCTGCCGTGCCCGACTCAGCCCGTATTTCTCAGGTAGTAGGTTTGGAATATGATCCGAGCAACTACTTGTTGATGCACGCCATGGGTCCGAATGTAGCAGGGGTAATCGGTTCGGCAGTTGCTGCCGGTATCCTGTTAGGATTCCTGATTTAAAACTTGTGTTTATAATATAGAAGGAGGGATGCATAGGGTGTGCATCCCTCTTTTTTATGTTTAATGGAATAAGCGCGAAAATACAAGTGCGTTTGCTTTTGAACCTAAGTACGTTTTACTTCAAACGCGAGTGCGTTTGAGCTTAAGCACAAGTGCGCTTTGGATTGAACGCAAAGGCGTTTGATTTGAAGCGCAAATATCTGTATGTTTTTTTGAGATTTTCTCTTTTTTCTTCATTTGATTTTATCTCGTTTTACCAATGAGGGCTGGTGCCTCATTGGTATAAAATGACTACTCTTTTTTAGGTATTTTTCAGGTGTTTGAGGAGATGGATCTGTTGGTTGAATTATTTCTGGATAATATATGTATTAGAAAATCAGTAACTTATGTAAGGTGTATCTTGAACTATAAAGAAACTTCCTTTTACCTATAATTCAGTATCTTTTTAATTGTGAAATTCGTAATTTTTAGGTATTGATAGCCTTTTTTGTGTAGTCTACCTTTGCGATGTTCAAAAATCGCAGAGAAATGAAAAAAAAAGTTAGTTTATTTTTAACCGCTCTTTGCTGTGCCGTAGGAGCTGTTTCGGCCAGTGAAGTTGATTCGGTGCAGGTGGCTGAAGTACACGGAAATGTAGCTGCACGCAAACAGTATACGGACAATGACGAATATACCCGTTTCCGTCTGGGAGGCTATGGAGAAGCTGTGGCCAGTTTTAAGGATTATGGCATCAACCGTTATTACGGTAACCCCAATGGAAATACCCGTGACCATCGAAATACGATTTCTATTCCGCGCTTTGTGCTGGCAATGGATTATAAGTTTACTCCGAAATGGATTCTGAGCGCAGAAATCGAATTTGAAGCTGGAGGAACCGGGTCTGCCATGGAGCTGGAGAACTCGGAAAACGGCGAATATGAAACGGAAATGGAAAAAGGGGGAGAAGTGGCCTTGGAGCAGTTTCATATCACCCGTCTTATTCATCCGGCTTTCAACGTACGGGCAGGACACATGATTGTGCCGGTGGGACTGACCAATGCACATCACGAGCCGATTAATTTCTTCGGCACAGTGCGACCGGAGGGTGAAACCACCATTCTGCCATCTACCTGGCATGAAACGGGTCTTGAGTTTTTTGGTACGTTGGGAAAAGGATATGCCACTTTCGACTATCAGGTGCTGGTAGTAGCCGGACTGAATGCCAACGGGTTCGACCGGAATACCTGGGTAGCCAGCGGTAAGCAAGGCTTGTTTGAGGAAGATAATTTCAATTCTCCGGGGTATGTGCTTCGTGTAGATTACCGTGGAGTGCCGGGACTGCGTGTGGGAGGTTCTTTTTATTATTGTGCCAATACGGCAGGTAATTCTGATAAGCCCAATTTCTACGAGGGACAGAAAGCACCGTTACGGATTTATTCAGGCGACTTGCAGTACAAGAATGACTATGTGACCGCACGTGCTAATGTGGTCTATGGTAACCTGAGTAACTCCAAGTTTATTAGCAGCAAGAATGTACGTTTGTCGAACAATGCTTCTTACAGCCGCGTGGTTCCGGTAGCTAAAAATGCGGTCAGCTATGCCGGAGAAGTGGGTGTGAACCTGCGTTCCATTTTCAATCACAATCCCAAAGTTCCTGTGATTTATCCGTTTGCCCGCTATGAATACTATAATCCGCAAGAAAAAGGAGAAGCCGGGCAGACCATGGACTTGCGTAACAAGGTCAGCATGTGGGTGGCCGGATTGAATTGGTTTGCTCTGCCTAATCTGGTGGTGAAGGCAGACTATACTACCCGTCAGATTGGTACGGGAAAGATGTTCGGAACCGGACCGTATACCAGTGAAAATGAGTTTTCCATTGGCTTGGCCTATATCGGCTGGTTTTTCAAGAAATGATTTATTAACTCCTAAAAAACTATTATGTATATGAAAAAGAATTTCTTTTATGCGGCAGCCTTGGCAATGGGGCTGACCTTTTCGATGACAGCGTGCAGTAACGAAGATACACCGACAGAACCGACCGATGCGGCCAACATTGACTATACGTCGGAAAACGCGACGAGCTGGAACAACTACATGAAGGCAGTGGTTACCTTACTTCGTAAAGATGCTTCCGACTTGTATGGCTATTGGGCTACCAGTTACAAGGGAGGTGAAAGTTATGCCGTGACCTTTAAAAATCATGAGGTACCGTTCAACAGTGCAGGTTCTTGCGTGCAGCAAGTGATAGACGGTTGTGTAGACATAGCTAATGAGGTGGGAGAAACAAAAATCGGTGACCCATATTCCAAATACCAGGCAGGGAAGGTGACAGAAGCCCTCTACGCCGTGGAATCGTGGTATAGCTGGCATTCGCGCGAAGACTATTCCAATAACATCGTATCTATCTGTAATGCTTTTTGCGGCGTGCGCAGTGAGGCTTTGATTAGCGGAGCCGCTATTGATAAAACTCAGGTGGCCGCGCAATCCTTGTACACGGTATTGGTGAGCAACGGGCAGCAGCAACTGGCAGATAATACTTTGTTGGCTATCAAGAATGCTTACGATAAGATTTTAGCCATCCCGCAACCGTTCCGTAACCATATCAACAGCGAACAGAGTCTGGCGGCTCAGGAAGCTTGCAGTGAACTGAGTGTCTTGTTGAAAGATAAGGTAAAACCGGCTTGTGATGCATTGTCGGAAGCAGTGCTGAGTCCGGTGGTAAAGAACTACGTGGATGTAGTGGTATTACCCACTTATTCAGACCTGAAAGACAGAGTGGCTACTTTGTATGACAAGGTGAATACGCTGGCAGCCAACCCAACCAATCAGGCTTTCAAGGATGCTTGTGATGCGTGGATTACTGCACGTGAACCATGGGAAAAGAGTGAGGCTTTCTTGTTTGGCCCGGTAGCCGATCAGGGACTTGACCCGAACATGGACAGCTGGCCGCTTGATCAGGCTGCCATCGTGAATATCCTGAATTCAGGAGATTACAGTCAGATGGAATGGAGTGGCGACTATTCTGAAGACAGTGAAGCCATTTCTGCCGCACAGAATGTACGTGGTTTCCATACCCTGGAATTCCTTTTGTTCAAAGACGGACAGGCACGTACGGTCGATTAAGTATGAAGATAAATTTTTGATGAATGACAGGCAGGGGAGTAAAGAAGGGGAAGCCCTCCTTTACTTCCTCTGTATGTTTCCGAAAAAGAGAAGAATAAATGAGAATAGTAAAACTTTTGTTATACGGACTTTTCCCCTGTTTTCTATGGAGCTGTGAGAAAGAAGGAACTGACCAGCAGTACGTGGAGGTGCCGGAAGGCTTTGCACTGTCAGCCGGTACGGCTACTAATTTTCTGACTTCTTCGAAAGCTTATGATTTTGAAGCGTCGTGGCTGTCGGGTATTTACAGCAGCCGTTTCAACGACGGAGATGGATTGTATGACGATGTGCGTACCAGTAGTAATCAGGATGGTGGATTAGGTCCCGTGTATGCCGGTTATTCTTGCGGTAGTTGTCACCGCAATGCCGGACGTACCAAGCCTACCTTGTGGAGTGAAGGTGGCTCAGGAAATTACGGTTTTTCTTCCATGTTGGTATATATCACCCGAAAGAACGGAGCCTTCTTCCAGAACTACGGCCGTGTGCTTCATGATCAGGCCATTTATGGGGTGGAACCGGAGGGAAAATTGTCAGTGAAGTATGACTACCAGACATTCGAATTTCCCGATGGAGAAACTTATGAGCTTTGCAAGCCGACCTATACCATTACGGAGTGGTATGCCGATAGTATCCGTCCGGAAGATTTGTTCTGTTCTGTCCGTATACCGTTACGTCATGTGGGGATGGGGCAGATGATGGCACTCGACCAGAAAGAAATCGAAGCATTGGCTGCCAAAAGTAATTACCCTGAATACGGCATTAGCGGACGGTGCAATTATATCAGTGAGCGTGGAGTAACTCGTTTGGGACTTTCGGGCAACAAGGCACAGCATGCTGATTTGACGGTGGAATTAGGATTCTCCAGTGACATGGGGGTGACCAACAGCCGTTATCCTGAGGAGATATGTGAGGGACAGATACAGATGGATCAGGGCAGTATGATGGGACTTTCGTACGACCAGCTGGACGTGTCGACCGAGGACATGGAGGATGTGGACTTGTATATGCACTGCCTGGGTGTGCCGGCCCGCCGGAATGTGAATGATCCGCAGGTACAGAAAGGAGAACAGAAATTCTATGAGGCGAAATGTCACCTTTGCCATGTGACTACGCTGCATACAAAAGTAAGAGGAGCCACACTGCTGAACGGTACGGAACTACCGTGGTTGGGCAATCAGACCATCCATCCGTATTCTGATTTTCTGCTGCATGATATGGGGTCGGAAATTATGGGTGTGGGTTTGAATGACAATTACGTAAGTGGTCTGGCCCGGGGGAATGAATGGCGTACCACTCCATTATGGGGCATCGGCTTGCAGGAAGTGGTGAACGGACATACCTATTTCCTGCACGACGGACGCGCCCGTAACCTCGTAGAGGCTATCATGTGGCACGGAGGAGAGGCGGAAGCTTCGAAAAACTTGTTTAAGCGCATGAGTAAGGAAGACCGTGATGCCTTGATTGCGTTTTTAAATTCACTTTAATCATTAAGTATAGAAACTGATAACTTATGAAAAAAATACTGACTGCCTTGTGTCTGTCTGCGTTAATGCCATTGACAGCACTGGCACAACATGAAGAGGATACGGAAAATGGTATCGTGTCGTTGGCTGGGAGAGAAGGATTTACCATCGCTTCTAAGAAAGGAGATTTTGTGTTCAAGCCTTATCTGTTAGTGCAGACAAGTGCCAACTTCAACTGGTATGATGATGAAGGACTGGACAAGGCCTATAATCAGGACAATGTGGCTAACTCAGGCTTTGCTATTCCTTATGCAGTGTTGGGCTTTACAGGGAAAGCCTTTGGCAAAGTGTCGTTCAATCTGTCACTGAATGCAGCGGCTACGGGCGCAGCCTTGTTGCAGCAGGCTTGGTTCGATGTGGAGCTGAAAAAACAGTTTTCTATCCGCGTGGGTAAGTTTAAAACACCTTTTTCGCATGCCTACCTGACTACGCTAGGAGAAACCTTGATGCCCTCCTTACCGCTGTCGCTGACCGCTCCGGTGATTCTGCCTTATTCGTTGAATGCCGTGACTCCCAATATCGGAACGGGATTCGACTTGGGAGTGGAAGTACACGGTCTGCTGGCGGATAAGTTTGGTTATGAAGTGGGACTTTTCAATGGTACGGGTATTTCAGTGAATACGGCAGGAAAGACCTTCAGTGATGACTGGCACATTCCTTCCTTACTTTATGCCGGACGCTTTACCTACATGCCCAAAGGAGTGATGCCTTCTACGCAGGGAAATCCTAACCGGCTGAATGAAGACAAACTGATGCTGGGAGTATCCACTTCATTGAATGTGGAGAGTGAGAACGAAAGTACGAACGATTACCGTGCCGGACTGGAGTTTGCCATGTTGAAAAGAAGACTCTATCTGGGAGCGGAAATGTATTACATGCACGTGGGCTTTACCAAACGGCAGAAAATTGACCAGGGGTATCACTACCTGGGTGGATACGTACAGGGAGGCTATTTTGTGACTTCCCGCTTGCAAGCTACGGCACGTTATGATTTCTTCAACCGTAACGGAATGGATACAAACGGATTCATGAATATGCCGGCCGTGGGAGTGAACTACTTCTTTAAAGGCTGCAACCTGAAATTACAGGCTATGTATCAGTTTGTAGGCCGCTGGGGGCACGATACACAACTTGACCGTGACAATGACGACTTGGGAATAGCGACCCATAATGCCACGGTGATGCTTCAGTACACGTTCTAAAGAGGAGGGTGTGATGAAAAGAAAGGTGTATGGAGGGATACTCTTGGGGCTGGGAATCCTATGCTTGGTTTCCTGCGACGAAGGACGTATCTATGAAGCGGTACCTGCTACGGCAGAAGGCGGACGTACGGTGAAGTTCACCGGAAAGGTAACGGGTATGGATACCTGGCCTTCCGGATATACGGTAGCTGTGGCCGGTTTTGATGCGAAAAGTGAATATGCACTGACCTCTGCCAATGTGATGCCTTCGCAGACAGGAGAAGATGGCATGGTCCAGGTGGTGATGTCGGGAGTGACAGATGAAGTCACTCAAATAGAATTGTGCGTGATTAACCGCATTCGGGAGCGGGTAGTGACCTTTGCCAGGGTCGATTGCTCGGAAACGGCAGAAGACACGATTCGTATGGATGTGGGTGCACAGCAAGTCGGTATGTTCCAGGCTGTGCAACAGCAAGTGTTTGATTCCCGCTGTGCCAGTTGCCATGGAGGAAGTACTTCAGCGGCAGGACACTTGTTTCTGACAGCAGGAAAAAGCTATGAACAGCTGGTAAATGTTCCGTCTGTAGTGAATCCGGAAGTCATGAGGGTGAAACCGACAGATACGGAAAACAGCTTTCTGTATCAGGTGCTGCATGAAAACGGTCATGTGCACCATGACCATCAGGATATTCTTTCGGCTGAGCCGGTATTATTGAACTTGATAGATGATTGGATAAATGGAGGTGCCAAACCTTGAATATTAAAATAGTATGAATATGAGCCACAAACAACTACGAAACCACAAGTCACAAGAAAATACATTAGTAGAAATTTCACGTTTTGAACCGGCTGAAGGAGTCGCTGAATACCATGTGATGATTCATGTTACTCGGCCTTCTTTGACGTATCAGGAACAATTGGATACTTTACTCGATACGTATTATCAACTGTTGGAGAATGAGTTGAAGGGAGCTGTTGCCGTGTTCAAACGTTATTTTTTAAGCGATGCTGCCAATCAGGCCGACTGGCTGGCGGTACAGGTGCCGGAAAGCTCGGTCTGTGCCTGTTCGATTGTGGAACAGCCCCCGCTGAACGGAACAAAAATAGCTTTATGGGTATATCTGCAATCCGGTGTGCAATGTCGTGCGCTGGAAAGCGGATTGTTCGAAGTGTCACATGGGGCTTACCGACATCTGTGGGGTGGTTCGGCTTCTAACCGGGCGGCCAACTCGGAATACCAGACCCGTTTGCTGCTGAATGATTATATCCTGCAACTGATTGCACAGGGAGGGCATCTGGCCGAGAACTGCATTCGTACCTGGTTTTTTGTACAGAATGTAGATGTGAATTATGCCGGAGTGGTAAAAGCCCGTAACGAAGTGTTTGTGACGCAGGGTTTGACACCACAAACACATTATATAGCCAGTACCGGTATCGGCGGGCGTCATGCTGATACGCAGGTGCTGGTACAGATGGATACGTATGCCGTATTGGGTATCCGTCAGGAGCAGATTCATTATTTATATGCACCGACTCATTTGAATCCTACGTATGAGTATGGAGTAAGTTTTGAGCGTGGTACGTATGTGGACTATGGCGACCGACGTCAGGTTTTCATATCCGGTACGGCCAGTATCAATCACAGGGGGGAAGTGGTGTATCCGGGTGATATCCGGAAACAGACCGAACGCATGTGGGAAAACGTGGAGACCTTGTTGAAGGAAGCAGAAATGTCGTTCGATGACATCGGACAGATGTTGGTTTACCTGCGCGATGCGGCAGATTATGCCGTGGTGCGGGAGATGTTTGATCGGCGCTTCCCGGAAATGCCAAAACTGATTCTGTTGGCTCCTGTCTGTCGTCCGGGTTGGCTGATAGAGATGGAGTGCATGGGTACAAAAATGATGAAGCATACACAGTATCCTGATTTTTAGTTTGTATGAAAAAACGTCTGTGGAAAAACATCTGGGTAGTTCTTTATGTGGTGCTGATGGGAGTATTGGCCATAGCTACTTTTTTAGAGCATGCATACGGAACAACTTTTGTCCAGACACATATATATCATGCTTGTTGGTTTTGTGGCTTGTGGGGTGCGCTGGCTTTCGGGCTTGTGCGGGCATGTGGCAAATGCCGGCTGTGGAAGCGCCTCCCGGTCTTGTGGTGGCATGGCTCTCTTTTAGTGATACTGGGAGGGGCCATGCTTACCTACCTGACAGGTGAAAAAGGATATGTACATCTGGTGCAGGGGCAAGAAGTGAAGAGTTTTATCCGGACTTCCGATCAGCAAGCGAGGGCGTTGCCTTTCAGTCTTTCTCTGGACAGCTTCAGGGTGGTTTATTATCCGGGAACGGAAGCCCCTTCTGATTACAAGAGTTACGTGAGTTATAAAGTGAATGGAAAATGGAAAGAAGAGGTAATTTCAATGAATCACATTCTTTCTGTAGAAGGTTATCGTTTTTATCAGTCATCATACGACCCGGATTTGTCCGGAAGCTGGTTGAGTGTGAACCATGACCCTTGGGGAATTGCGGTAACCTATGCCGGTTATCTGTGTCTGGCTTTCTCTTCCTTGTGGCTGTTAGGTAGCCGGAGGGAGACATTTTTCCGCTTGTTACGTCATCCGCTATGGAGAAAAACGGGACTGGTATGGCTGGGAGTATGTGCTTTCCAGTTGACGGCTCAAGCTCGTCCAGTCAGTGTCCTGTCCCGGCAGGATGCGGAAAAGCTGAAGATGCGTCAGGTGATATACCACGACCGTGTGGCGCCCTTCCATACTTTGGCCCGTGACTTTGTAATCAAGTTGAGCGGAAAACCTTCTTATCATGGCTTGACGCCGGAACAGGTGGTGGCCAGCTGGTTACTTTATCCCGAAGAATGGCAGCACGAACCGATGTTTCGGGTGAGAAGTGAACGGTTGAGGCAGGAATTAGGATTGAAGTCGGAGTATGCCGCACTCGTAGATTTGTTCGATGGAAAGACCTATCGGTTGGAGAGGTTGTTGCAGAGACTACAGGACGAAGTGCGAAATACGCATGAGAAAGGCTGGTTGGAGAACCATCGGGCAAAAAAGTTGGAAAAAGAAGTGTTGGAACTGGATGAGAAGGTCGGTATGGTACTGATGCTTCAGAAAGGTACTTTTATCCGTCCTTTACCCGAAGATGGAAGTGTCACTCCGTTATCGCCGTTAAGAATACGTGCAGAGATTTTCTATCATGCGGTACCGTTCACTAAAGTTTTGTTTATGGCTAATCTTTCTTTAGGTTTGCTGGCTTTGGGATGGTGGGTCTATTCCTATGTGATGCAAGAAGGCGATAAGGCAAGAAACTGGAGTAGTAGGTGGCGACGGATATGGGTGTGGGCTGTATGGATGGCCTGTCTGTTTCATTGGACTTCTTATTTGCTTCGTTGGTATATTGGAGGACGGATTCCTTTGGGAAACGGACATGAAACGATGCTTTTTTTAGCGGGATTTCTGTTATTGTGTACTTGTATCTGGCAGCGGCGGTTCTCGTTTTTGCTTCCAGCCGGTTTATTGCTTTCCGGTTTTACCTTGCTGGTGGCTTATCTGAGTGAGATGAATCCGCAGATAACCCCGTTGATGCCGGTATTGCTGTCACCCTGGCTGAGTCTGCATGTCTCATTGATTATGGTGTCGTATGCCTTATTTGCTTTGATGTGTCTGTGTAGTATCCTGGCATTGAGTATTCGGCGGCATACATGGCAGCGGCAACGGCTGACTTTATTTTGTCGGGTCTTGCTTTATCCGGCAGTGTTGTGCTTGGGAATTGGAATTTTTATCGGTGCGGTATGGGCCAACGTGTCCTGGGGGAGCTATTGGGCTTGGGACCCGAAAGAAGTCTGGGCTCTGATTACTTTCATGCTTTATGGAATGGCTTTTCATGTGCAAAGTATCCCTCGTTTCAGAAATCCGTACTTTTTTCATTGGTTTTTAATCGTTTCGTTCTCTGCCATACTGATGACCTATTTCGGCGTAAACTATGTACTCGGAGGAATGCACAGTTATGCCGGATAAGTGATAGCTTTTTATCCTTTTGGGCGAATGATTTGTTTATTGATAGTTTTTCATTACCTTTGGATAGTGAATTTAAAAATGGACGAAGTATGAAATCTTTGAATTATGCATTAGTCAGTTCGCTCTGTGCATTAGTTATCGGTATATTATTGGTCGCATGGCCGGATATAGCTGTGAGTTATTTGGTAATTACTATCGGGGTGTTGTTCCTTATTCCCGGACTGGTTGGATTGTTTTCTTATCTGGCCTTATTGAACAAGAGTAAGGTAGATGCTCCTCGTCCGGGGTTTCCTATAGTTGCGTTAGGCAGTACACTTTTCGGTGTATGGCTGATTATCATGCCTTCTTTCTTTATCGGGGTGCTAATGTATGTGTTAGGCATTCTGCTGGTTTTGGGCGGTATCAGTCAGTTGGCTAATCTGATTGCAGCTCGTTCATTTATGCCGGTTCCATTTGGGGTGTATGTAGTGCCCGTATTGATTTTGGCAGCGGGAATTACGGTCTTGTTCAATCCGTTTGCTACGGCTGAGATACCTTTTATTGTGTTGGGAATTTCTTCCATTGTATATGCATTGATGGATATGTTCCGTTTGTTGCGTTTCCGTAAAAAGAACAAGAACATACAAGATGTGACACCTATAGAAGAAATTAAGGAATGAAGCGATTTGACAGACTTGATTTATTGCCGGAAGGCCAGGATATGGTGGCTGGTATAGACATGACGGGTGGTTTTTACCGCTTGTTCCAGAATTCAGCGCCTTTTCCGGGGTGTGTTTTTCTGCTCTGTCTGAGGGGAAGCTGCCGGGCAAAAATCCATTTGACATATTATGATCTGAAGGAAGGTTCATTGGCTATTATATTTCCAGGGGTATTTTTTCAGATTCAGGAGCAGAGTAAGGACTGCCGGTTTATTTTTGTCGGTTTTTCCAAAAAGCTGATAGAAGGAGCCAAGTTGTTTTCTTATACCGTGGAGTACACTCCTTATATCTTCGAGCGGCCGGTAATTGAGATGAAGAAAGACGTATATGAACTGTTCCGGGATAGTATCCGTCTCTTGATTCGTCGGCAGAAGATAAAAGAAGAAATGAGCGGAATGCAAATCAGTTTGATTTATACGCAGCTGCTTCTTTCTTTAGGCAGTGTATACAAGAAAAGAGGGGAGGAAGAAGATTCACCGAGATACAATCGAAATCAGGAAATTGTAAAGGAACTGGTTCGTATTATTGTGCAATATTATAAAACGGAACGCAATGTCTCTTTCTATGCCGAGAAACTGCATCTTTCGCCCCAGCATCTGAGTACAACGGTGAAGAAAGTTACCGGAAAGACCTTGACCGACATTCTTTCTTCATTCATCATACGCGATGCGCAGGCTAAGCTTCGTTCTACGGATATGACGGTACAGGAAATAGCCTATTCGTTGAATTTTTCGGATATTTCCTTTTTCGGGAAATACTTCAAACGTTATACGGGTATGTCGCCCAAGCAGTATCGGAATATGTAAAAACAATAAGGGCAGGTGTAATTTGTTTACGCCTGCCCTTATTGTTTTTTGAGGATTATCTTTTATCCAAACATTGGAGTGATATATTGTGTCAGCAAGTATCCTCCGCCTACCAGCCAGATGTAAAGCAATCCTGCCAGCAAGAACGGTTTGGCACCAGCTTGTTTGAATTTCTCTAGACTGGTATCTGTACCCAGTGCCGTCATGGCCATTGTCAGCATGAAGGTATCGATATACTCAATGGCACCGTTCAGTGGAATATCTTTTACGGTTTCTGCTCCTGTGAGGTATTGCAACAAGGAGTTCAGACAGATGATACCGATGAATCCGAATGCAAACCAGGGAATAGTGATTTTACTCTTTTCTGCTTTACCTTCAGGATTTGCTTTTTTCCGTCCTGCCAATGCAAAGCTCATGATGACCAGTACCGGTGCCAGCATCATGACGCGGATCATCTTGGTGATGGTAGCTGTTCCGGCAATTCCTAATGAATCGGTCGGGTCCATGGCATTTCCGGCTCCTGCTACGTGAGCAACCTCATGCAGGGTACTTCCAGTGTAGATGGCTACTCCCGTATCTCCCAGTGCATCCAGCATACCGGCACGGTACATAATCGGATAGAGGAACATGGAAATGGTTCCGAAAATGACTACCGTAGATACGGCAATGGCCGTTTTATGTCCTTCACATTTTACCACCGGTTCTGCACCCAGTACGGCTGCTGCTCCACAGATGGCGCTACCTGTGGCTGTCATAAGAGAAGTATCTTTGTCCATTTTCATCAGTTTGCCCAGCCAGATACCCAGGAAAATAGTACCGGCTACGATGATGGTATCGATAACCACTGCAGGGAGTCCTACGGCGGCTACTTGTGTCAGTGTCAGACGGAATCCGTAGAGTACGATACCGGCACGCAGTACCTGCTTGGTGCAGAACTTGATACCGGGAACCCATGTCTCAGGCAGTTTGTTGCGCAGACTGTTGGCATAAAGCATTCCCAAAATGATACCCACAATCAGTGGACTGAAAGAAAGACTTTTCACGAAGGGTATTTCGGCAATGTAGAAAGCTGCAAAAGAAAATAATGCAATCAATAAAATACCATGGAGGGTATTGGCTCTGTTTCCTTTCTTGAACATATCAGTTTATTTTTAGTGATTTTGATTTTATTTCGGGCGCAAAGATAGAAGATTTCCATGGAATGTCCTATTTACATTTTTTTATGCGTGATAACCAAAAGTAATAATGTGTATTGCCTTGGCCTTTATTCGGTGGTTTTGTGCTTCTTGCTTTTTATGCTATCTTTGCATGGAATTAAAAATGGAAAAGAAATGAAATTATTGATCAAGTCATGTCTGGCAGTAGCTTTATTTGTTGGCATCTGTCTGGCTGGATGTAAGGAAAAGGACATGTCAATGAAAATGAACAATCCGCGCAATATCAGGGGAGTTATCAGCTATAAACGTTCGTTCGGAGATTTGAATGATGTACAGCTGGCTACAGCCAAGAAAATAGGTATCCGCCCTATCAGTACCCGTGAAGAGGCGGAAGAAATGAAGGACCGGTTGATTGAAATTGCCGCTTGTGAACGGTATGGTCTGGACTCTTTGACGCATTCAATTCCCTACCTGATACCTCAGGCCAGTGCGCTGCTGGATACCATCGGAGTTAATTTCTTGGATTCACTGGAAAACAAAGGACTGAACCCCAATAAAATCATTGTAACGTCTGTGACTCGTACGAAGGATGACGTGAAGCGTCTGCGGAGAACCAACGGAAATGCTTCGCTGAACTCCTGCCATTTTTATGGAACTACGTTTGATGTGAGCTGGAAGCGTTTTGAGAAGGTAGAAGATCCCGATGGTCGTCCTATGCAGGATGTAAGTTCGGATACATTGAAGCTGGTGCTGTCGGAAGTATTGCGTGACCTTCGTAAGGCAGACCGCTGTTATGTGAAATACGAGTTGAAACAAGGTTGTTTCCATATTACCGCCCGATAATTAAAGAAGTTATGTTCAGATATTTCATTTATTTGGCTTACGACGGTACTAACTATCATGGCTGGCAGATACAGCCTAACGGAAGCAGTGTGCAGGAAACGCTGATGAAAGCGCTGCATACTTTCTTGCGGGATGAGGCCATTGAAGTGGTGGGGGCCGGACGTACGGATGCCGGAGTACATGCCCGCCTGATGGTGGCACATTTTGATGTGGAATGGATGCTGGATGAAGATACGGTGACGGATAAACTGAACCGTTTGCTGCCGCCGGATATATCAGTGTACCGTGTGCGGAGAGTGAATCAGGATGCGCATGCCCGTTTTGATGCGACTTATCGTACGTACAAATACTACGTCACTACACAGAAGAATCCGTTTAACCGGGCATATTGCTGGCGATTGTTCCAGCCTCTGGATTTTGCAAAGATGAATGAGGCGGCACAGACCCTGTTCGATTACACGGATTTTACGAGCTTCAGTAAATTGCATACGGATGTGAAGACCAATAACTGCAAGATTATGCACGCCCACTGGGATCAGGTAAGCGAAACAGAATGGGTGTTTACCATTCAGGCAGACCGTTTCCTGCGCAATATGGTTCGGGCCATTGTCGGTACGCTGGTAGAAGTAGGCCGCGGCAAACTTTCGGTGGAAGGTTTCCGGAAGGTGATAGAAGAGAAGAACCGCTGCAGTGCAGGTACATCCGTACCGGGACATGCACTCTTCCTGGTCGATATAGGCTATCCGGATGAATTGTTCCCGCTGGGTTAGTCTTTTTCGGTAAGATATTTCCAGAAACGGACCGGCATATCCTTTTTGTGCTTTACGGGATTCAGTCGGGATTGAATACATACACTGTGAAAATAGCTTTTCCAGCCTTCCTGGAAAAGCTTTTCGTTTTTATCCAGCAGCTCATCTTCCAACTTTCCATGTCGCAGGAAGGCAGCACGAGAGTCTTGAAATGTGATTTCGCTGACTTCTTTCAGGTCGTAATAGTAGCCGTAGTGACGGCGTGCATCGTAGATTATCCACGGCTGGTCGGCAAACCGGTCGCGAAAATGATGGATGGTCAATGGATAGACATTATAGAGGGGTTCCATGATACCGAAATATACCTGGTCGGCCGTTTTTTGAAAGCGCATGAACTGAAGTACCCTCATTCGCTCGTCCGCTACTTTTTTGCTTAGCTGATACACTCCTAGCACATCCGGGTCTGCGAAATTTTGTTCGATAGAGACCGGTGCATCGGTTACTTTCCGCATGTAGCGAAAAAGGAGCATGGCAGCTTCCGGTGTTTCCGAGAGCCAGCAATAGGTAAGGGAAGCAAGTGCTCTTCGGGAAAGTTTACGTGATAACAGTTTCCAAACCCGTTCTGTCTTTTCCGCATCTGTTACCACCTGATGTACCTCCTCATGAAAAAGCGGAAGCGGTTCCTTCTCTGCAAGCAGCAGGTCGGGAAAAGTCCGGCGATAATAGGCATCGAACAGGGCGGTAAGCAGACCCTCAAAAGTGGAATCGTATTGAAAAACTGTCATGGTTTATGAGAATTTCGTATCTTTGTGTATAGAGGATTTCAGGGAGCAAAAGTAGTAAAAACGATAAACTGAAACAAAAGGAACAGTTTTTTGTTATATAATAAAAACAGATTGAATGATGAATTATAAATCTATGCTCTTGGGACTGATGGCCACAGTGGCCGTCTTCCAGTCACAGCTTGCTCAGGCTTGCACAGGTATCACCTTGACAGCAAAAGACAGCACACGCATTCTTGCCCGTACCATTGAATGGGGGGGAAGTGACTTGAACAGTTGCTATGTGGTAGTGCCACGTGGCTATACGCTTCAGTCGTATGTGCCCGGCGGACAGGATGGCATGAAATTTACGGCAAAATATGGATATGTGGGCCTTGCGGTAGAACAAAAGGAGTTCGTGGCAGAAGGTTTGAACGAAGAAGGTCTCTCTGCCGGTCTGTTCTATTTCCCGAATTACGGACAGTATGAAGCGTATAAAGCAGAATATAAGTCGTCTTCCATTGCCGATTTGCAGTTGGTTTCCTGGGTATTAGGCAACTGCAAGACGGTGGATGAAGTGATGGAAAGCCTGAAGCAGGTACATGTAGTGGCCATTGACCCGCGTGCTTCAACTGTACACTGGCGTTTTGCCGATGTATCAGGACGTCAGGTAGTATTGGAAATAGTAGATGGTGAATTGCATTTCTTTGAAAACAACTTGGGAGTACTGACTAATTCTCCGGGATTTGAATGGCAACTGACCAACCTGAATAATTACGTCAATCTGTATCCGGGCAGTGCCCAACCTCAGTCGTTAGGGAATGTGGCTCTTCGTTCTTTCGGAGCCGGAAGCGGATTCTTGGGTATTCCCGGTGATGTGACTCCTCCTTCCCGTTTTGTACGGGCTGCCTTTTATCAGGCTACAGCTCCTGTGCAGGACAATGCCCGTCAGACTGTACTTCAAGGATTTCAGATTCTGAATAATTTTGATATTCCATTGGGAATTGAGTTCGCGGAAGGGAAAGTGCCTGTCAATATCCCAAGTGCTACACAGTGGACTTCGGCCACGGATATGCGGCATCGGATGATTTATTATCGTACCATGTATAATTCTGCTATACGTAGTATTGATTTGAACAAGATTGATTTTCAGCGTGTCAAGTACAGAGCGGTACCATTGGATACCATAAAGGAACAGCCTGTAATGGAAGTTTCTATTCGCTGAAAAATGTAGAATGTATAAAAGTAAGGAAGCTGCCTTCACTCGTTTGTGGGGGCAGCTTCTTCTGTATCTCCAAAGTCGAAACTCAGCTGACGCTCGTCTATCTTCTTGCGAGGAGTAGGGAGCAGAAGTTTCCGTACTCCGTAGGCACCTAACTCATGAATGGTCTTGTCGGGCAGCTCATTGCAGGTGATGAAGTATTTGGCCTTCTTCATGACGGCTCCCATCTTCTTCAGTTCATAGAATCCGATACGGGAGAAACGGCGGGAAGCCACAATCAGGCGGGCGGATTTTACTCCGATGCCCGGTACACGCAGGATGGCTTCATAATCGGCGGTTTGTATATTGACGGGGAAAAACTCCGGATGACGAAGGGCCCAGGCCAGTTTCGGATCAATCTCCAAGTCCAGATTAGGGCTCTGGTCGTCTACAATCTCGTCTACTTTGAACTGATAGAAGCGTAGCAGCCAGTCGGCCTGATATAGACGGTTTTCGCGTACCAAAGGTGGTTGTTTCAAAGTAGGAAGTCGCTTGTCATACGTATTCACCGAAATATAGCCTGAATAATACACTCGTTTCATGGTAGGTTCTTCATACAGCGAAGAAGATACCTGCAAGATGTCCTTGTCAGTTTCGGGGGTGGCTCCTACAATCATCTGGGTACTTTGTCCGCCAGGAGCAAAGCGGGGAGTGTGACGATAGTGCTTGCGCTCTTCCTGATAGGTCTGTATGCCTTGCTGGATGTATTTCATCGGGAGATACACACTCTGGTGGTCTTTCTCCGGTGCCAGCAGTTTTAAATTCTTTTCTGTCGGGATTTCTAGGTTGACACTGAGACGGTCGGCATATAGTCCGGCTTCCCGTACCAGTTCTTCACTGGCACCGGGGATACTTTTCAGGTGGATGTAACCATTGAAACGGTGTACCAGCCGCAGGTCTTTGGCCACCCGTACCAGGCGTTCCATGGTGTAGTCGGGATTGCGTACCACTCCCGAACTGAGAAATAGTCCTTCTATATAATTCCTCCGGTAGAACTCCATGGTTAGCTCCACCAGTTCTGTAACGGAAAGGGTGGCTCGTGGAATGTCGTTGCTCACCCGGTTGATGCAGTAGGCGCAATCGTAGATGCAGTAGTTGGTCAGCATAATCTTGAGCAGGGAAATGCAGCGTCCGTCTTCCGAAAAGCTGTGACAGATGCCCCATCCTCCTACTGTATTGCCGACTCCTCCCCGTGTGTTTTTGCGGGAAGTACCGCTGGAAGCACACGACACGTCGTATTTGGCGGATTCAGTCAGGATTTTTAGTTTTTGTATTACCTGTTCGTTCATTTCCCTTTTATTTTCAGATTTAAAGGTAGAGAGAGTTGCGGATATGTGCAATGCTTCTGTGAGATTTCTCGTAAAAAATGTACATAATGTGTGTAAAACCGAACACAGTGTCCGATATCGGACACCTCTGAAGACTGCTTTTATGTTGTAAACCAGTCGTTTATTGTTTTGGCATGGATGTTGCATTCAGAAGATGCGGATATAACGTAAAATATGGATCGGGAAATATCAAAAGAAGTACGAATAAAGGCACGCAATAAGAAGCTTATGCAATATGGTAGTATTGGAGCCGGATGCGTGATATTGTTGGTTTTGCTTTTTTCATGGACACGCAGCAGTGTGAAAGAGAGTGAACTGGTGTTCTCGGAAGTGACCAGGGGAACCATTGAGGTGAGTGTAAGTGCATCGGGAAAAGTAGTACCAGCCTTTGAAGAAATAATCAATACTCCGATTAATTCGCGTATTGTGGAAGTGTATGGAAAAGGGGGAGACAGTGTGGATGTAGGTACTCCGTTGCTGAAACTGGATTTACAGAGTACTGAGACTGAATATAAGAAATTGCAGGATGAGGACCAGATGAAACGTTATCAGCTGGAGCAGTTGGAGATTAATAACCAAACGTATCTCAGTGATTTGGAAATGCGGGTAAAGGTATCGGCTATGAAACTGAACCGGATGAAGGTGGAATTTCGGAACGAGCAATATCTTGATAGCTTGGGTTCTGGTACGACTGACCGGGTACGGCAAGCGGAATTGAATTATCAGACGGGTAAACTAGAATTGGAACAGCTTCGTCAGCAGTTAGATAATGAGCGGCAGGTGAAAGCTGCCGACTTGAAGGTCAAGCAGTTGGAATATGAGATTTTCCGTAAGGAGATGGCAGAGATGAAGCGAACCTTGGAGGATGCGCAGATACGTTCACCAAGGAAAGCCATTCTTACCTATATTAATGATCTGGTGGGAGCACAGGTGACGGAAGGTACCCGATTGGCTGTGGTTTCAGACCTGAGTCACTTTAAGGTGGATGCAGATATTGCCGATACTTATGCAGATCAGGTTATGGCAGGAGGACGGGCCATCGTAAAGATAGGCAATGAAAAACTGGAAGGACAGATAAGTAGTGTGACGCCTTTATCTAAAAATGGAGTGATTTTTTTTATTGTGCAGCTGTCTAATGACCATCACCGCCGGTTGCGTTCGGGACTGAAAGTGGATGTGTATGTGATGAATGCCGTGAAAGAGGGCGTATTGCGAATAGAGAATGCCAGTTATTATGTGGGAAAAGGAGAGTATGAACTTTTTGTACGGGATGGAAAAGAGGAACTGGTCAAGCGGAAGGTGGAACTGGGAGATTCTAATTTTGAATATGTGGAGGTAGTTTCGGGACTTCAACCGGGCGACCGGGTGGTAGTCAGTGATATGAAAGAGTATAAGAATAAGCATAAGATAAACTTGAAACACTAAGGTTTATGGATTGGCAAGTTTGAGATAAGATAAAGATGAAAAATACGTTGATATGGTACAAAATTTAATGAGAGTGAAAATTTTATGAGAATGCGAAGAACCTATTTGACACAAGCTTTTACGTTACTGAAGCAGAACCGTCTGTTCAGTATGCTCTACATTGCTGGTACAGGACTGACCATTGCGATGACGGTTATAGTAGCAGTAGTTTATTACGTGAAACTGGCTCCTATATATCCTGAAAGGAATCGGGACAACACGTTGTATCTGACTCATGTCAGTTTCAGGTCCGAGCAGGAAGCAATGACTTATCAGTCCGCTTTGTCGTATCGGGCTTTGCAGGAATGGATTTATCCGCTTAAGAATGTGGTGGAAGTTTCTGCATGTTTCGGCAATGCGACGGACTATTATGTACAGCCTGCCAATCGGAGTGGGGATTTTCGTCCGGCACTGAAATTGGTAGACCCGGCTTTTTTCCGTATCTATGAGTTGCAGTTTCTGGAGGGACATCCGTTTACGGAGGCCGATTTGGCAAGTGGTATTCATACGGCCGTGATATCCGATGATATTGCCCGTCGTCTGTTCGGTACTACAGAAGGCGTTGCGGGACGTTCGTTTTCAATGGATTATGTGAACTATCGTGTATGTGGGGTGGTACGTGGAGCAAGCTTCTTGACCGGCCAGTCGTATGCACAGATATATGTGCCTTATTCAGTCGGCTTGAATTATAAGGAACCCGGTACCTCCAGTTTTCCCTATTGTGGTCGGTTTAATGTTACTTTTTTAGTAAAAGATAATGCACAGGCAGAAGCCTTACGCACTGAAATTAGGGATTTGGTCAGAAGAGTAAATGCACAGTATAAAGGGCAGTGGCAGATGGAGTTATGGGAACAGCCCACTTCGCATACACTCAGTGTGTTTAAAGATTATCCGGCCGATACAAGTTTTAGTTCCTGGAAGGTGGCAGGTCATCTGACTCTGATGCTACTGGTACTTTTGATTGTACCATCTTTAAATCTGAGTGGGCTGATAGCCAGCCGTATGGAGAGTCGTCTGTCGGAGATGGGAGTACGTAAGGCTTTTGGTGCGAGTAGGAGTACATTGTTATCGCAGGTGATGTGGGAAAATTTTTTTCTTACGTTGGTAGGAGGCTTGCTGGGGTTGTTGGTGGCATGGAGTATGCTTTATGTGGGTCGTGAATGGATTTTTATGTTGTTCGATTCGTGGCCTATGGATATTGCCGAAGGAGCTAATCTGTATGTATCAGGTGAAATGCTGTTTGCACCGGTAGTGTTTATTGTGGCGTTTGTGCTTTGTCTGATACTTAACCTGTTGTCTGCTTTGTGGCCGGCATGGACATCATTGCGCAAGCCGATTGTGTATTCATTGTATGAAAAAAGATAATCTGAAAAATAGTTGGTGGATATGTGGAAATTGATTTTGAAAAATCTTTGGAGCCGTCGTCGTCGTAACGGATGGCTGCTGGCTGAACTGATATTAGTGGCAATTCTTTCCTGGTACATTTTCGATCCAGTGATGGTGGTGACCTATGAACGACATCTTCCGTTAGGCTATGATGCAGATCGTCTTTGTATGGTATCTGTGGGTATGCTTCCTCAGGAGGCTCCCGGGTATGAGCCACAAGCAGCTGATTCGGCTTCGTTGATGCAGACTTATTTGAATCTGGTGGACCGTGCCCGGCAGCATCCCGATGTGGAACAGGCAACTCCCGTTCTTTCTTTTGTGTATCCTGGTGCGATGGGAACTGGAACTTCCAGCTTTATAGCGGAAGGTGATTCAGTGGCTCATACGGCTTTATTTATCGAATTTTTGCCTCATACCCATTTCTTTGAAACCTATGGCTTCCAGTCTGGCAAGGGGAGTATGAGTGCGACTCAGTTGTCCGATTTGGACAATGGGGACTATTATATCATGACGGAAGATTTGCTGGAAGGCATGTTCCGCACGCACATATATCGCAATCAGCGCTGCTGGAAAGTGAATGGAACAGATACTTGTTATACGGCGGTGAAGGGAACCGTGAAATCATGTAAGTATTTGAGTGACAAACGTCCTGTGCCGATTGTATTTATGCCCCTGCAGAATCCGGATATACGTTCCAGCCTGGACAATATGAGGATTGTAGTTCGTTTGAAAGAAGGAGTGCGTATGGAGCGTTTCTTGCATGATTTTCGTCCTTGGATGCTTCGTCAGCTACGTATCGGGAATCTTTATGCCCGCGAATTGCAGTCATACGACGAAATCAATGCGGCACGTGAATTCAGTGATTCTACTGTGCTTTATCGTCGTAGCCTAAGCATTGCCTTGTTCTTTCTGGTTAATCTTTGTTTGGGAGTGATTGGTACTTTCTGGATGCAGACTCGTACCCGTCGTGAAGAAGTGGGCGTGATGCTTTCTTATGGAGCGACACCGCATCGCATTCGTCTGTTGCTTTTAGGAGAGGGCACGGCACTGACTACGCTGGCTACTTTTATAGGCTGTTTCATTTATCTGCAATATGCATTTAGTGAGGGACTGAATACGGGAAGTTCTTTGATGGAAGCTGTTACACCCAGTTGGGTAGACAATTTTGGACTTCATTTCTTCTTTGTATCGCTGATGGTGTACGTGATTCTGCTGCTGGTGGTATGGATAGGCATTTATATTCCTGCCCGTCGGATAAGTTCCATTTCGCCTACGGAAGCATTGAGAGATGAATAAAATATGGAAAGATTCGTTTGAATGCGAATATAATAGTAAACTTTTAAATAAGATGAGTATGAATATGATAGAATTAACCGGAATCAATAAGATTTACCGGACCAATGAAATAGAGACTCAGGCATTGGAAAATGTGAACCTCATGGTAGAAAAAGGAGAATTCCTCAGTATTATGGGGCCTTCCGGATGTGGAAAATCTACTTTGTTGAACATTATGGGACTGCTGGATGCCCCTACCAGCGGTATTATTCAGATTGCGGGGGTGAAAGTAGAGGGAATGAAAGACAAGGAGCTGGCAGCTTTTCGCAACCGGAACTTGGGATTTGTTTTTCAGTCGTTCCACCTGATTAATTCATTGAATGTGCTGGATAATGTGGAACTTCCTTTGCTCTATCGTGACGTTTCAGCGAAGGAACGTCGGCGACTGGCCGAAGAGGTGTTGCTCAAAGTGGGGTTGAGCCATCGTATGCATCACATGCCGTCACAACTTTCGGGTGGACAGTGCCAGCGTGTGGCTATAGCCAGGGCCATTGTGGGAAATCCGGAAATTGTATTGGCTGATGAACCGACTGGTAATCTGGATTCCAGGATGGGAGCGGAAATTATGGAAATTCTGCACAAGCTTAATCAGGAAGATGGGCGTACCATCGTCATGGTTACCCACAATGAGGAACAGGCTAAACAAACGTCACGTATCGTGCGGTTCTTTGATGGCCGGCAGGTAGGATAAGGTGAATGGTTGATAGGGGAAGAGTGATGTGAAGGATGAATATTGTATGACAAAATGAATCGAAGATTATGAAACGGAACCTGCTGATTTTATTTTCTCTTTTTATCTGCTGTAGTAAGGGGGTGACCGCAGTGCCGATGGGAGAAACGCATACATTGACACTGGAAGAAGCTATCATGCTGGCACGGGTACAAAGTGTGGATGCGGCTGTCGCTTTAAACGAACTGAAAACGGCCTATTGGGAATATCGTACTTTCCGTGCAGAGCTATTGCCGGAAGTGAACTTTACAGCGACTCTTCCTTCCTATCAAAAAGGTTATACTTCGTACCAGCAGAATGACGGTTCTTATACGTATGTACGAAACAACTACATGCAGATGAACGGACAGTTGTCCATCGACCAGAATATCTGGTTTACGGGAGGTACACTTTCATTGAATACTTCCCTCGATTTTCTACGGCAGATGGATGGTAGTTCTGACAATCGTTTTATGTCGGTTCCACTGGCTTTGACCCTGAATCAGCCTGTTTTTGGAGTGAATCAGACCAAATGGAACCGTAGGATTGAGCCGGTGCGTTATGCGGAGGCTAAGGCGGCTTTTTTGAGTGCGACGGAAGAGGTCACAATGACCACTATCAATTATTTTTTCAATCTGTTACTGGCTCGTGAGAATGTAGCTATTGCTAAGCAGAATCTGGAAAATGCGGAAAAACTGTATGAAGTGGCCAAGGCTAAACGGCGAATGGGGCAGATTAGTGAGAATGATTTGTTGCAGTTGCAATTGAATGTGCTGGATGCACGTTCTGCGCTGACTTCCAATGAAAGTTCCTTGAAGAGTCACATGTTTACCTTGCGTTCTTTCTTAGCATTGGGAGAGTATGAGGAGCTGATACCTCAGATTCCAGATTCAATACCCGAAATCCGCCTGGACTATGCAGATGTGCTTTCCAAGGCTTTGGCCAATAATTCATTTGCTCAAAATATTCGTCGCAGGCAGTTGGATGCCGATTATGAAGTAGCCAAAGCCAAGGGAAACATGCGTGAAATCACGCTGTTTGCCCAGGTGGGATTTACAGGAACAGACCGTCGTTTCGATACGGCTTATCGTCGTCTGAAAGATAATCAGGTGGTTGAGATTGGTTTTAAAATTCCGATTCTGGACTGGGGTAAACGTCGCGGACAGGTGAAAGTGGCACAGAGTAACCGGGAGGTTACTGAGAGTAAGCTACGCCAGGAAACCATGAATTTCAATCAGAACCTGTTTGTATTGGTAGAGCAGTTTAACAACCAGCAGACTCAGCTTCATTTGGCCGATGAGGCTGACCAGATTGCCCGTAAGCGTTATCATACCAATGTGGAGACTTTTCTGATAGGTAAGATTTCTACACTGGATTTGAACGATTCACAAAGCCAGAAGGATGAGGCTCGCCGTAAACACATCAATGAATTGTTTTACTACTGGTATTATTATTATCAGCTACGCAGTCTTACACTTTGGGATTTTGTGGCAGGAACGGGCATAGAGGCCGATTTTGAGAAGATTGTGAAGCATTGACCTCTTGCTATTGTAAAATTATATTTACTTTTGTCGTGTTATGATACTGATAATAGATGATGATAGTGCCATTCGCTCTTCGCTGAGTTTTATGCTTAAGAGAGCGAAGTATGAGGTACAGGCTGTGTCTGGGCCTAAAGAGGCAATGGAAGCGATACATTCTGTGACACCGCAATTAATACTGATGGATATGAATTTCAGCCTTTCGACCGATGGGGCAGAAGGGTTGGTTTTATTGAAACAGGTTAAGTTGTTTTGTCCGGATGTACCGGTTATTCTGATGACAGCTTGGGGAAGCATTCCGCTGGCGGTACAAGGGATGCGGGCTGGTGCTTTTGATTTTATTACTAAACCCTGGAACAATGCGGCGTTAATACAACGTATTGAAACGGCTTTGGAACTGACGTCCAAGGAAGAAGTGGCCGATACTTCGACTATGGAAGATGAGGATTTCGACCGCAGCCACATTATTGGCAAGAGCAAGGCACTGGAAGCTGTGCTGGCAACGGTGAAGAAAGTTTCCCGAACAAGTGCTTCGGTGCTCGTTACAGGTGAGAGCGGTACAGGAAAAGAACTGATTGCTGAGGCGATTCATTTGAACAGTTTGCGCAGAAACAAACCTTTTGTGAAAGTAAACTTGGGAGGCATCTCTCAAACTTTGTTTGAAAGTGAGATGTTCGGACACAAGAAAGGGGCCTTTACCGATGCGGTAACCGACCGGAAAGGACGTTTTGAACTGGCGGATAAAGGAACGATTTTCTTGGATGAAATCGGTGAATTGGATTTGTCGTGTCAGGTAAAGTTGCTTCGGGTGCTGCAGGAGCAGACGTTTGAACCGTTGGGGGAGAGTCGTCCGCGAAAGGTAGATGTACGGGTGGTCTGTGCGACTAATGCTAATCTGGAGCAGATGGTGCGTGAACACACGTTTCGTGAGGATTTGTTATATCGCATCAATTTGATTGCGGTTCATCTGCCGGCCTTGCGTGAACGGCGTGAGGATATCCCTTTGCTGGCCCGTCATTTCGTGGAAAACAGATGCCGTGAGGACGGATTGCCGTTGGTGAAACTTTCCGAAGATGCCTTGGAGTTTTTAAGCCGTTTGCCTTATCCCGGGAATATCCGGGAACTGAAGAACCTGGTAGAGCGTACCTTGTTGGTGTGTGGAAAAGATTGTCTGACGGCAGAGGATTTTCAGTCACAGTATCATCCGGCTTCAGTTGCTACAGACTCTGTTGCGAATGCAAAAGGACTTACATTGGAGGAACTGGAAAAACGTACCATTCTTCAGGCGTTGGATACGCATGATAATAATTTGACTCAGGTAGCTCTTTCACTGGGCATCAGCCGGGCGGCTTTGTATCGTCGCCTGGAAAAATACGGAATTTCGTTTAATGATTGATTAGAAGGCTTTATGAGGTTGAGAACACTGTTTTTCCTGCTGAGCTTGTTGCTCATATTGGCGTGGAGCATTTTGTTATTTTTCATCCTGAATACAAAGAGCATGCTTTTATATGTGGGAGAAGGTGTGATTTCTTTTAGCCTGATAGTCTTGTTCTATTTTTATCATAAAGTTGTAAAACCGCTCAATAGCATTGCAAGTGGAATGGACTTGTTGCGTGAACAGGATTTCAGCAGCCGTTTGGCTTCGGTAGGTCAGGCTGAAGCAGACCGTATCGTGGAGATGTTTAACCGGATGATGGATCAGTTGAAGAACGAACGTCTGCGTTTGCGTGAGCAGAATCATTTCTTAGACTTGTTGATTAATGTATCGCCCATGGGAGTGATTATTTTGACTTTCGACGAGCAGATATCTATGTTGAATGCGGCGGCGTTACGGTTTTTGGGATATGCTTCAGTTGAGGAATTAATGGGAAAACGGCTGGACGAACTGGATTCGCCCTTGGCAGAAGAAGTGGCACGTTTACCTAAGGATACCACAGACACCATCCGTTTAAGTGATGCCAAAATTTACCGCTGCTCCCGGCTTTCATTTGTGGACAGAGGGTTTGCTCATCCGTTCATATTGGTAGAAAGTTTAACCACCGAGGTGGTGAAAGCAGAGAAAAAGGCCTATGAGAAGGTGATTCGGATGATAGCCCATGAGGTGAATAATACCACAGCCGGCATTACTTCTACTTTGGAAACCGTTGGAGAAGCATTGGAAACATTGGAGGAAGAAACTGACGATTTGCAGGAAGTGATGAAAGTTTGTGTGGAGCGTTGCTGGGGGATGAGTCAGTTTATTACCAAATTTGCCGATGTGGTGAAGATTCCGGACCCCAATATAGAGCAGGTGAGGCTGAATGACCGGGTGATAGCTTGTGGAATGTTTATGGAAACAATCTGTCGGGAGCGGCAGATTACGCTGCATAATGAGTTATGTGTGGAGAACCCGAAAGTGTGGATTGATACGGTTCTGTTTGAACAGGTACTGGTGAATATTATTAAGAATGCGGCAGAAAGCATCGGGCAGGGAGGGGATATTTTTATTCGTACATCAGTATCTCCGGTCATGCTTGAAATTGCCGATTCCGGAAAAGGTATCAGTAAGGAGGTGGAAACGAAATTGTTCAGTCCGTTCTTTTCGACCAAGCCTAACGGGCAAGGTATCGGATTGATTTTCATTCGGGAAGTATTGACCAGACTGGGGTGTACATTCTCTTTGCGGACTTATGCTGATGGTCTGACACGTTTTCGTATTTCATTTCCAGAACGACGTCCGGAGCAAGGGAAGGACACGGATAAATATACATTGTAAACGCTTTCTGAAAAATGGTAGAAGGTTCTGTGGAATAAACTTGTCAGTCACGGCTTTATTGCCTAATTTTGCAGGCTGTAATTCGATTTAACGTAAAGAAACATGTGGTTATTACTGGCTTTTTGCTCAGCGGCGTTGCTGGGCTTTTATGATGTCTTCAAGAAAAAATCATTGGCAAACAATGCGGTTCTTCCGGTACTGGGACTGAATACGCTTTTTTCGAGTCTGATTTTTTTACCGTTTATTTTAGTTTCGTACTTTCATCCGGAGGCGTTGCAGGATACACTTTTCTACGTGCCTTCAGCAGGTTGGGAGGTACATAAGTTCATTATCCTGAAATCGTTTATCGTGCTATCTTCGTGGACTTTCGGTTATTTCGGTATGAAACACCTACCCTTGACCATTGTCGGCCCCATCAATGCTACTCGTCCGGTCATGACGCTGGTAGGTGCCTTGCTGATATTTGGTGAGCGCCTGAATGTGTACCAGTGGATTGGTGTGCTGATGGCCATCATTTCGTTCTTCATGCTGAGCCGTTCGGGAAAGAAGGAAGGAATCGATTTCAAGCACGACAAATGGATTTGGTTTGTGGTACTGGCGGCTGTGTTAGGTGCTGTCAGCGGTTTGTACGATAAATACCTGATGGGACGATTCAACAACATGGTGGTACAGGCATGGTACAATGTGTACCAGCTTTTCCTGATGGGAGGAGTGCTGATGTTCCTGTGGTGGCCCAAGCGGAAAAGCAGTACACCGTTTCACTGGGACTGGTGCATTATCCTGATTTCCGTATTCTTGTCGGCAGCTGATTTCGTGTATTTCTATGCGCTTGGTATGGACGGGGCCATGATTTCCATTGTGTCTATGGTACGACGGGGAAGCGTAGTGGTTTCCTTCCTGTTTGGTGCCATGATATTCCGTGAGAAGAACCTGAAGAGCAAGGTGGTCGATCTGATTTTAGTGCTGATTGGTATGTTCTTCCTCTACTTAGGAAATGTGTGGGGATAGGCTTTTTTCACGTCGTTTTTTTCGTTGTGCTGATATATATTCTTATGAGTTGAGATGAGTGTCTCTGAGAGGCTTATTTATTATTTAAGTCTCTTCTCTTTATATCATATATTGCAGCCATACATTGTACACATTGTGTAACTTGTATACGCAAAGATTCAGGAGTCAGTACTTCTACATCTGAACCATATGATAATATTTCTTGGAAAAAGTCGAAAGAAGGCTTTAAATAAAGTTCAAAAATCATAGATTCGCTGTTTTTGTTTACTAATCTTTGAGAACGGTGTAGTGGCTTTGTTTCGATGTATACACCTTGTTCTGCAATGAATTTCAAGCGTATGGTTTCTGGCTTTATATCATCTTGCTGAATGATTCCAAAGTTGTTGAAGAAATAGTTATCTACGTTTAGTCCTTCGGGCATGGTAAATTTTTGCTCGGTAATATTCACTTCTTGTATTCTGTCGAATGCAAAGACTCTAACCATCTTATGCTTATGTGAGAATCCGATTAAATACCACCGTTGCTTGAATAACCTGATAAAATAAGGATTTAGCCTAAAAGAATAAGGATCATCATACCAAAACGGCTTATATATCATGTTGATACACAGATTGGATGACATAGCCTCTGTGATGGTTGGAAGGAAGGATTCTCCTCCAAAAGTCTGTTCCAGCATGATGCGTTGAGACAGATTCTTGCTTTGTTCGATGGTTGTAACCGCCGAGAGAGAAGATAATAGCCATTTTTTCAATTGGTCAGATTCAAGTGCCTCTGGCTCTTCTATAAAATATTGATTAGTTCTGCGGTCACAGATAATATCAATATCAAACAGTTCTTCTGCTTTCCGTTTATATTCTAAAAATGTATTTCGGGAAATATCTTTTCCGTCATAGTAGGTTGATTTTCTCCAAGCATCATTTATTTCCTTTCGTGTGGCTTTTCTTTTTAATAGAAAATGAACTAGCCAAATGCAAAATTGGGTTTTCATATTGATGTACTGTTGTTTGTTGCAAAAATACATAGAACTTGCCTAAAAAAGTTGGGCAAGCTCTATGTAATTTTGCAAAACAAAAGCGGTCCGGTTATTTATGTCTCTGATTTTATTGGAGTTTTCTCTTGTTTTTTTTAGCTTTGTGAAGCTAAACAGGAAACAGAGAATATGACATAAAATAATGGAAACATATTAACAGAACGTCATCGGCGTATTATTCGGTTAAGAGATAAGTCTGGTAAATTTATTTTAGTAATCACGGATAATAAGCTGAAAGTGATGTTCACACCCTATAAGGGCGTGGACTGCTTTTACTTATTCTTGATTACGGGTTTTACCAGAGCCTTCTCTAACGGGTAAGTTTAAAAGTGAGTTTGCGCTCTTTTTGTATATATAGATAAAATACCTTATGAAGAGATAGAAATAGTGATAAAGCCTTTGGATAATAGTAATAACTAAATACTTTTATTCTATGAATAACAATGTGTTCGAGAATATCCTGATAGCTGATTTTTACATACGATACCAGGAAAAGAAAAACAAATTTCAGACTTCACATCTGGATAAGTTCTTCTATAAAATTAAGAAGGAAGTGTGTACGTTGGAAGAAGCTCTGCTAGTAGACGATAAAGACCGTAAGGCAGAAGCCGTGAAAGAGAAAATCGCCTCATTGTTTGCTACAGACAGTGAAATGTCCGATTCTAAGTTTTATGCTCTTCTTTACGATGATGCCGATTGGGAGCAAATCATAAAGCTATTGTCGCAGATAATAAAAAGGGATGGAATCATTTCATCCAAAGAAAAGGAAGTTATACTGAAATTGTCGCAGAGGTATAACATTGATATCGTACAAACGAAACGACTGTTGAAAAATAAATACACCAAAAAACAGAAAATTTCGATATGGGGAGCTTCCGTGATGGCATTGTTCATCATTGTTTTTGGTATCAGTGCTTGGATGGTCAATCAAATCGAAAAGAGGAAAATGGAAGCGTTCAATATCGGGGAGTACGTCAAGCAAAATCCCAAACTGATATTCAAGACCATTCAATTCAGCAAACTGGTGGTACATGGAAAGCCCGATGGCGCCAACGAACATCTGGATAAACTGAATATTTTCCATCTGAAAGGAGAAGCTGATTTATATATTGACCTAAGCTATCTGAGTGTTGATACTGTGATTACAGATTATGCAGGAAAGAGTTTATATCTAGTTTATAATAGTCCGACACACATCCCTATATCTGTAGATGTGAATGTACCCAGCGGAGACTACACCTTAGTAGAAGAAATAGAGCCTGCTCCTATCAATGAGGAAGAAGCAAAAGCCATAGCCAAGCCCATAGCATTTATTGCCGGTGGAATCGGAGCGTATATAGGTGGAAACTTTGGCAGTAAACTTGGAGGAGTTCTCAGCCCAATCGGAAAAGTAGGAAAACTTATCGGAGGAGCAGCAGGAGCTACTGCCGGTGCAGCCGCTGCCGGTGGAGGTACCTATCTCTACACTAAAGACTTTTTAATGGGTATGAACCTGACCGGGAATGAACTGGAAGACAAAGAAAATATTATTCATGCGTCCAAAGGACTTATTGCTCTTGAAATCATGGGAGGAAACCTTCTGTCAGAACCTGACTACGATTCTAAATTGCAGAAATATTATGAAGCCGAATGTGAACGCCAACTGATAGAGATAATGAAAACTTTTGGATGGCAGAATGTAGATGTCAAGTTTAATTATAAACAATACTAGTTGCGATATGAAAATCATAAAATTTTTTATCATATTGGTTACTCCTCTGATTGTGGGGATAGCCTGTTGCATCATTATTCTGAAAGTGTGCAATATCAATGTCGGTTCTGTTACCAACCTGCTGTTGTCAAAGATTCCGTTCGTGAATCAGTTTGTAGAAACCACTACGAATACAGGTCTGTATGCCATTTCCCAGCTGGACAAAAAGGAGCTAGTCACTTCGGCTTATAATGTGGATTTTCTCGTTTCGTTTTATCAATCAGGAAAGAAAACTATCATATTATATCCATACGAAGTGGAAGCCGGTGTAAACTTGGAACACATCGAACAAGCCAAGGAAGATTCATTGACCATCATCACCCTGCCTAATGCTAAAATAACAAAGGCCAATATGGACGATAAGAAGGAAAGCAATGTAATTCGCAATCAGGTAGAAGTGGACTACAACAATTGTATCATACCGTTAAAAATAGCACTGGAAAGACGAGCTAAAGACCTGGCTATCTCAGCTGGTATATTGAAGGATGCCACCGATAATGCGGAAAAGTATTTGTCTGAATTGTTTCCCAAAGAATATTTTCGATTCCAGAAAGAAGGCGTACCGCAAGATACGCTGAAAATTTTGAAAGCTCCGCATCTTCCTGTCTTATTTACATATCAGGACGAAAATTTTACAGACGGCAAACTGAGCTGTCAGAAAGATACGATTTACAACCGTGATGATTTGAAGTTTGAAGATACGAGGTTCGGATATTTAGATAACTTGTATAGCACTTTCCAAGACTTGGATAATGAAATACTAAAATCAGAAACTTTAGGCCTGAGAATTATAGATCCTCTGAATCCGAAAGGAAATAGAATCTATGCAAAAGCATCTAACTTATATAAAGATATTCTTATCTGCTATCCTAATGGGAATATATATTATATGGAGGAAGAAAATCCATCTGCGGAAGAACATTTACAGAAGACCGCCCCAGACATGCTTTATTTGGCAATGACTGCTTCAGATAGTGGAGAGAAGCCTGATTCTAGGTACATGGAATGGATTAAGGAGTATAAGGCGACTCTTACTAATATGCAAAGTGGCAGGTATAAAGAAGCCAGTGTACACCTGCACAATATGGCCTCCATACATTCTCCGATGCCTGCATCATGGGAGGAAACTTTGATGGGCTCTTACGTCAAGGTGAAAAGCGACAAGGTTTATCATCCCACCAAAGGTAATGACTATGTAGATTTGTTATTGAAAGCCATTTATTTGTTCGACAATAAGAAGTACAATGAAATGGATGATAACTTCCAGACAAACTTGTTGGCTTTGAGTGATGAAGAATGGCCATTCATAAAAGAAAACAGGAACAAACTCATACAGTTTTTTACAAACAGGAAAGTACCTCTCAAGCACTCAGAACCGAGTATAAACAACGGTTAATAGAATCAGCGGAGAATTACGACCACTCTATAGCCCTTACTCTTAAGGGGCAAGATTATTGTGATTACTTGCATGGAGTTTTACTCCATAATGATAATGAGTATAACTATTATCTAACAGGGGCAATCCATCCCAACATAAGAATTATAGGTCACGAAGAGAATCTAAAAGATGATGAATTTAACGGCTTTGATAATATCTGTAAACTCATGAAAGAAGCAGAAGTTTTGAAAGACAATGAGCCACAATTAGTACTGGCCTATATAAGGAAATCCAGTTTTTTTACTAAAGACCATGATTTGCTGATTTTTGAGAAGAATCATTGTACAATTTGTAGCAACATAACAGGTAAGTGGCAAAAAAAATATACCTATACTACCACTTATGACCATATAGCTTCCAATACTATAAATAAATCTTTTACAATAGGAAGTTATGACTACAAAGGACAAGCTGTTTCAAGAATAATCCAGGAAATAAAGGATGGTATAAAAGGATATAGGAAGAATGAAAAGGCCGAAGACCTTTCCAAGAAATTTAGTGAAGAAATGAGTAGTATTATTTATCAATATTGTATACGATAATGAAAAACTTGTCTGATTTAGGAATCATCATGGGAGATATTTCTCCGCTGAATGTATCGAAATTCATTGCGGCTTGTTTAAACAACAAATTATCAACAGAAGCTATCCAGGCCTTTATCTTAGCTTCCAAAGGGGGACTGGAAAATATTGATCAAGCCTTAAAGATGAATATAGCAACCAACAATGAGCTGAATGATAAAAGCATGGCGCAGATATCACAGATTATGGAAAGTTCATCAGGGAAAGAGCTTTCTTCAGCCTTATTAATTCAGCAACTTATACAGATAAACTCCGTTGTGGCAGCACAGAAACATACGCAGATGATGAATCTTCTCTCTGTAGCTCTGAAAGTTGTTGGCGTGTTATTGGTAATTTATCTTGTTTATTCATTGGTATCGACTATCATCAATTGGATTGGAATTATTTTATTAATTATAATTATAGGAGGGCTAATTTTGTTTGGATTAAGCCGTTCATAATATATGTTTAACTTTAAATTATCACTAAAACCCTGTCAAGAGTCTTTCAAGTACCCCGCCCAAGTGCATCAAGCGCACAAACGGAACGGTTCTTACATGAGGAATGACGGTTACTGTGACCACAAAAGCTAGCTCTACCAATCTGTTTACCAATGGAGCAAAGGAACTTCAAGAAGCTTATATGCGGCTATATAATTTCGACTACAAGAAGGCTAGCTGCAATGCAGGTGACTTTGATTTCAAGGCACTGGATTGATGTTTGATTTTTCCGCGAAAAAAAGGGAGCTTGCATGGTCTTTTCGTGCAAGCTCCTTTTACTTTTGTACTATCATTGATAAACAAGTGTATTTACGAACAAAAACTGTAGTGTATGAAAACATTTTTATGTTGGGGTATTTCTAAACTGGAAGGACTGGCAAGTCTGTTAATATGGGTCGTGCTTTTTACTCTTATGGCGGAGGGAGAAAAAATAGACTCAACTCCGCAGCTGGCAATACTGCCATTGATTATTGCTGTGGTAGGAGCAGTCATACCCGCTATTTTCACTGCCATCTATGCCGTAAAGAACTTCGATGAAGTGACCTCCTATTCTATGTTGTTTCATCTGAGCCGAAGCAGTATGCTTGATTCCAAAATCGGTTACTTTTTCCGCACGATGTTTACAGCTGGTTTCTGCTGGACAATGGTTATATTTTCCATAGGATTGTTCTTTGTTTAAGTTGACTGGATATGGATATAAATGAAAAACTGGACAAGCTTTGTCTGAAACATTTTCAAGATAGAGCTTATGTGGCAGACGGTATTTTCTATGGTTCTGCCGTGGAGAATTGGGAAAAAATTTATCCGAAAGTATTATTTATATTGAAACAACCCAATTCGGATGAACTTTTAGGTGAAGATTATCGGGAGTATGATTTTGGAACGTGTATAGAAGAGCAAGTATGGCGCGAACTGTTGAGCCGTCTGTATGGTATTATGAATGCCATGAAGGAAGGATTTCCGAGTTATGAGGAAGCGGTGGGAGCGGATGCTTTGAAAGAGGCTTTCACAAAATATCCTTTTGCCGTAATCAATGTCATCAAAGACATTGGAGCCGGGACGACATCTACGGGGCATCTGAAGAGATATGCGAATGAAAATCTTGATTTTCTGAAAGCACAGTTGGATTTGCTTCAGCCAAACCTTATAGTATGTTGCGGTAGCGGAGTTTTCGATATTGTCAATCGGGCGGTTTCTCCCTCTATTGGGTCGTCAGGTAATTGGTTAAAATATAATAAGGATAGAAAGATCGTTTTTTTTGATACTTATCATCCTGGAAAACCTAATACTTGGAGAAAGCTGAAAGAAGCTTACGAGCAGCCTTTAAAGGAGTATTGCCATTTTTTAGAAGAACAGAATAATAAATAATGTAGAAAAGTATTTCCAAAAATGTGCAGACTTAGTATTGGGGCCGACTTGTAAAAGAAAGCTAGCTGTTAAAAGTAAGTTTGAAAGACAGTTCCAAAGATATCCTTATGGTTTCCGAATAGAAGCAAGTCGTTGCACGGTGCATATTCAGCAGGTTACATCATGGTACATTGCATACAAGCCAAGAACAAAAAGGCCATTGAGTACTACAATGTACTCACGTTAAATATATGATTGAGTTGGTTGATATGCTGGAGGAGGATAAAATGGGGACTATTTGTGGAATAATTTCGTGGAAACTTCTATTCTATATCATCCAGTAGGCAACAATGGGGTGCCTGATTTGAAAAATCCTTTTGATGATGGGTAGACTTGGGCGGAAGTTTGTTTGCTACGGGATGATTTGAGTCATATTTGCGTTTGCTATGCGGTGCATGATAATTTGTACGCATAAGCTATATTCCATTCCCGATTTGTTGCGGTTAAACGGCTTTGAGGTGGAAGCCAGCCTAGTTTGCCAACACCGCTTCTATCAAAAAGATGGAGAAGATTTTGGAAATCCTCTATTTCTGGGAGAAAAGTCAAGGCTTCAGTACTTCCTTGGCAGTACTCCAGTACTTTCTAAGAAGTACTTTGGTACTTTCACGGCAGTACTTCAGTACTTCCTAAGAAGTACTGGGAAAAGAAGGTTGTACGGATACTTTTGCCTGAAGAAGGCTGGTGTAGTATCTTGATAAGATAAAAAATGCCGGAGCGTACTTTTTTACGTTCCGGCATTTTTTATACCCTGTCTTGAACAAGGCCTTTTTTAGTTTCGCATGTATTTCTTCATACCTTCGGTAGAGTAAGTCTGTAATTTTCCGTCTTTGTCCGAGTAGATGAAATAGGCATCCAGTTCAGGATGTGCACTACAGATGGCCTTGGCTGAATCCAGTCCTAGTACCATGAAGGCAGTGGCGTATGCATCGGCTGTGGCACAGTCCTTCGCGATGACGGTAGATGAAAGAATATTGTGCTGTACCGGATATCCTGTGCGAGGGTCGATGGTATGTGCATACTTCTTTCCGTCTTTGTAATAGAAGTTACGGTAGTTGCCCGAAGTAGCCATACCGGCATTGGTAATTTCTAACACGGTCTGCAGTTCCTGATTGACAGACAAAGAATCGTCAATAGGTTTGTTCACGCCGATACGCCAGGTTTCCATTTTGCTGTTCTGTCCTTTCAGTACCAGTTCTCCACCGATGTCAATCATGTAATTCTTGATACCTTTGCGGTCGAACAACCGTGCCACACAGTCTACACCAAACCCTTTAGCGATAGAGCTGAAGTCGAGCATCATGCGCGGGTCGGCTTTAACTACTTCTCCTTCTGCATTAAGCTGTACTTTGTCGATACCTACGAACTGACGCAGGCTGTCGATGGTCAGTGAATCAGGAAACTGAGAGTGCTTGAAGCCGAATCCCCAAGCGTTGACTAACGGAGCCACGGTTACATCGTAAGCCTTTCCGGTTTCGTTGGAGATTTCTTTGGCCATATTGAATACATACACAAACAGGCTGTCGGCGTGCATGTCTGTATTGTGGTTGATGCGGGTAATGACCGACTGCTTGTTGAACGGCGACAAAGAGTTGTCTACTTTCTGCAGTTCTTTCTCAATCTCTTCTTTCAGGTTTTCGGATGACTGGTAAGTAATTTTATAGACCGTACCGAATACCAGTCCCTGGTCGGTCTGGTAAGGAGATTGTTTTCTCAGAATTAGTACCGTTCCTACGATGAGCAATACAAGAAACGGCAACTGCCATTTTAAGTTGTTTTTGTTCATGATTTTATTGCAAGAATAAATGTTCTACTAATATTTTGATACCGATGCCAATCAGCACCAGTCCCCCGAAGATTTCCACCCGCAGGTGAAAACGCTTACCGAAGAATACGCCGATGAGGCTTCCTGCTAGTGAGAGTACGAAAGAGGCAATTCCAATACTGGTCAGAGGCATCCAAAGACTTTCCAATTGCTTGAATCCGGCAAAGGCAAACGAGATACCGATGGCCAATGCATCAATACTGGTGGCTACAGCCAATGCCAGTGTCACTTTCAGGCTGGTAGGGTTGAAGGAAGCGGTTTCTTCTTCTTTAAATTGCGCACGTATCATGCGGATACCTAAAAATGCCAATAGGGCAAAGGCAATCCAATGGTCGTAGGCTTCAATCAGATGCTGGAAACGACTGGCACCTAACCATCCCAAGAAGGGCATTAGTGCCTGAAAGAGACCGAAGAAAAAAGCCATTCGTAAAAATGTGCCCCATTGGATACGGTGCAGAATAATTCCGCTGGTTACGGATACGGTGAAACAGTCGATAGCCAGACTGACAGACAATAAAATGGTTTCAATTAAATTCATGTGAATCAGAAGGGTAAGTTGTAAATGAGATTATACGTCAAGTTAAAACTGCTCCCGGCATTTTTCCCAAATCCGGGGACATACCATGGAATGGAATTGTCATGACCTTCTACGCTCATTCTCATTTTGTATCTCACACTCCAACCCATGCAGAAACCTTTGTATATTTTCACTTTAAGTCCGAATACGCCTTCCAGCCAGCTGGCACTACTTTTCATTCCGGAATAAGCAAACGGATAAGAGATTTCTCCGCCATAGTTTGGGTCGGTCATGCTGGGGCCGTCTACATCATAACTGAATGAACTCATACCGTAGCGAAGACCCACATACAAATAACCCGGGAGGTGTGTCTTTTTGTAAAACACATTATAATCCATTCCGATACGGAAGTAAGGAGCGGAAGTCTTGTAGTGCAGGTTGTTTCCATCATTTATGGCATCTGCCTTTCCGTATCCCACTTCAATGACGGGAAGAAAGCGATTTTTCAAGTTGGCTTGTACGGCAATTTCAGTATTCAGAATGTCGCTGCCTAACAGGTAACTTCCCAGTCCGGCAATTTCCACTCCTATGCTCGTTCCCTGATAGAACGGAACAGGCTCTGTCGGCTCAGCTTTCTTCTTGTCTTCCTTTTTAATCTCTGCGGGAGTTGCTTTATGTACGCCCGGTTTCTGTGCTTGTAAAGGAGAAAGCAAAAGACAGCTACTCGTTAGTATCAGAAATAGTGAAATATATCTTGAAATTCTCTTTCTCATAATTATCTATGTTCGGATTGGTAATAACAAGCGAATCGAGCATACGGGTGGTAGTTTCCGCATTGGTAACTTCATAAAACATCATGGTACCGCAATCCAGGTTGATAAAATAAGGGATATTGCGGTGAGTAATTGTAAGGATGTCTCGCTGACGGTTGGCATACTGAAGAATAAACCGGGTTTGTTCTCCGTAGCTGAGCGGCAGGCTGAGCGTACTTGTGTTGGTTGACTTATTGATCAGCGTGTCGTAAATTGTCGTATCAGCGGTCTCCAACTGCCCGATGACTGTGAGTGTATCGGTGTACTGCACAGATCGTCCATATTGGTCTACAAATGCAAATTGGGCATACGCCAGTGCATTGGGCGGACAGTTTTCCACTTCACAAGCTGGGAAAAAGGAAACGACTGCCACCAAGAGGATACCTAATACAATCGGTAGTTTTTTCATTATTCAATTTCTTTCTCGATTTGATAGTTGTTTCTTTCAGGAGAATTGCGTGCAATCAGTTCTCCGATAAATCCGGCCAGGAAAAGCTGGGTTCCTAATATCATGGTGGTCAGTGCCAGGTAGAAATAGGGACTTTCGGTTACCAGGCGATATGGATTGCCGCAATACATGTCATAGAGCTTGGTAGCACCTACCACAATGACAGCGATAAATCCCAGGATGAACATGATGGAGCCTAAGAAGCCGAAGATGTGCATCGGTTTCACACCGAAAGTAGACAAAAACCACAAGGTAAGCAAATCCAGGTAGCCGTTGACGAAACGGTTCAGTCCGAACTTGGTCTTTCCATATTTGCGCGCCTGATGATGTACAATCTTTTCTCCGATACGGTTGAAGCCGGCATTTTTAGCCAAGTAAGGAATATAGCGGTGCATTTCGCCATATACTTCAATGTTTTTCACTACGTCTCGACGATAGGCTTTCAGTCCGCAGTTGAAGTCGTGCAGATTATGTATTCCCGAAACCGCACGTGCGGTAGCATTGAATAGTTTGGTCGGGATTGTTTTCGACAGCGGGTCATAGCGTTTCTGCTTCCATCCGGAAACCAAGTCATAACCGTCTTCTGTAATCATGCGGTAAAGTTCCGGAATCTCATCCGGACTGTCCTGTAAGTCAGCATCCATGGTGATGATTACATCTCCCTCTGCTTTCTTGAATCCGCAGAATAAGGCAGGTGATTTTCCATAATTACGGCGGAACTTGATGCCTTTCACTTCTTTTGACTTCCGGCTAAGTTCTTCGATGACTTGCCAGGAGTGGTCTGTACTACCATCATTTACAAAGATAACTTCGTAAGTAAAATGATGCTCATGCATTACGCGTTCAATCCAAGCATACAGTTCGGGTAAGGACTCCTCTTCATTATATAGAGGTACGACTACAGATATATCCATATTTATATTGCTAAAGCGATTAGTTTTTCTTTTTCATGACTACCAGACCGGTAGGAATAGCTAACAGGATTCCATAGAAGAAATTCTGCGAAAGCAGCTGAAAGGTCAGTTGCAAAGAACTGAGGGAAGAAATCACATTCAGACTACCGATAAGTTGTTCTACGGAAATCTTCATGTCGCCGGTTACGGAATCCTTTATAGTTTCCAGTTGGTCCAGATACGTATTCAACAAGTAACCCTGATCAATGAAGCGGAAATACACGTAGTGTGCCAGCGCTGTCAGGATAGAAGCAAAAAGATACATCAGAAAGCAGAAACTGAACGCCTGAGTGAAAGAAAAATTACCTTCATGATACTGGTTGCGGTAGCGGCGTGCATAAATGTAGCCTAACACCGGTACAAAGAGGGTCATCAGGATAAACAGGAGCTGAAGCAACGGGATGGAAAAGCCTATGGGGAGGAAGATGAATTTGAAAATCCAGAACAATCCCATGTAAGTTCCAAACCGCATGGCGTATTCCTGCAAGGTTATCGGTCTTTCTGTTGTCATGATAGTTACGTTTGATAATGGTTACAAAAGTAGTCTTTTTCAGTGAGCTATGGTATATAAAAAGACTGAAAAATCATATTCTTTACCATTTTGGTATATTTTTTTTCATGAAGGTATTGCGTATTCAAAAAAAATGCCTACCTTTGCACCCGCAATCGAGAAATATCGGTAAGATGTTTGTCGAGAACATGTTGAAATACGGGTAAGTCCCATACGGCCAGCTCCCTTCGAATCCTCCAGGGCTTGATCGCAGCAAAGGTAGTTGGTTGTAGCGGCGCGATATAGTAAGCTTACCCACCCGCCTCTTTAGCTCAGCTGGCCAGAGCACGTGATTTGTAATCTCGGGGTCGTTGGTTCGAATCCGACAAGAGGCTCAGAAAAGTTGGACAGTTTTGTCCAACTTTTTTTGTGTTTATAAATAAGGAAAAAGAAAAGCCGCCGGTGTTGTACGGCGGCTTTTGTACATAATGTAAAGTCTAGTTAAGCCCTTTGTATGATTTACGTGCGGCTTCTTCCCTTGTTGGAAAAGGGGGATTCTATAAAGGAGTTATGATGTATAAACAAGCGGAAGGATGAAATTGTTCACTCATTGTATTAAAAAATATGTTTATAGAAAAAGCTTGGCAATGACTTCCCGTTTTTTTCTGTATTTTTGCACCCGAAAATCATAACAACTAAATAACATACATACAGAATGGGTGGTTTTTTCGGAACAGTCTCTAAGGCTGAATGCGTGACCGATTTATTTTACGGTACGGATTATAATTCACATTTAGGAACGAAACGCGCCGGAATGGCGACATACGCCGAAGGCGAGGGTTTCATACGTTCGATTCACAATCTGGAGAGTTCTTATTTTCGCACGAAGTTTGAGAGTGAACTTCCTAAGTTCAAGGGAAAGGCGGGAATCGGTGTCATCAGTGATACGGATCCTCAACCGATGATGATTAATTCTCATTTGGGACGTTTTGCCATTGTGACGGTAGCGAAGATTAACAACATGGATGAACTGGTGCAGGAGTTGTTGAGCAACAATATGCACTTTTCGGAGATGAGCATGGGAAAAACCAACCCTACGGAGCTGGTAGCATTGCTTATTGTACAAGGAAAGGATTTTGTGGATGGCATTGAAAATGTATTCAACAAAATCAAGGGTTCTTGCTCTATGTTGATTCTCACTGAAGATGGTATTATTGTGGCTCGTGACAAATGGGGACGTACGCCAATTATCATCGGAAAGAAGGATGGGGCATACGCTGCCACCAGCGAGTCAAGCAGTTTGCCGAACCTGGATTTTGAAATTGACAAATATGTAGGACCGGGTGAAATTCTGCGCATGCGTGCCGACGGTCTTGAACAGCTTCGCAAACCGAACGAGAAGATGCAGATCTGCTCTTTCTTGTGGGTATATTACGGTTTCCCTGTTTCTTGTTATGAAGGTAAGAATGTGGAAGAAGTTCGCTTCATGAGCGGATACAAGATGGGACAGACAGATGAATCTGAAGTGGACTGTGCCTGCGGTATTCCTGATTCGGGGGTAGGTATGGCTTTAGGTTATGCAGAAGGTAAGGGAATTCCTTATCATCGTGCTATAGCCAAGTACACCCCGACTTGGCCCAGAAGTTTTACTCCGAGCAACCAGAGCATGCGTTCGCTGGTAGCCAAGATGAAGTTGATTCCTAACCGTGCCATGCTGCAAGGCAAGCGTCTGTTGTTCTGCGATGATTCTATCGTACGTGGTACTCAACTTCGTGACAATGTGAACATTCTTTACGATTACGGAGCAAAAGAGGTACACATGCGTATTGCTTGTCCGCCGCTGATTTACGGATGTCCTTTCATTGGCTTTACATCTTCTAAGGGAGATATGGAGTTGATAACCCGTCGTATCATCAAGGAAATTGAGGGTGATGAAAATGCTAAACTCGACAAATATGCTACTACAGATTCTCCGGAATACAAGGAACTGGTAGAACGTATTCGTGCCCGTTTCGGATTGACTTCATTGAAGTTCAATACACTGGAAACCTTGATTGAAGCTATTGGCTTGCCGAAGTGCAAAGTTTGTACACATTGCTTCGATGGTTCCAGCTGTTTCTGATGAATTTGCTGAATATAAATATAGAAAGGGAGGTTCAAACGAACCTCCCTTTTTTATACATAAAAACTCTTTGAAATTTTCCTTGGTGAAGAGGTATGAATGTCGGTGTGCTTTTTAGAATGCTTCGGTCATGTTGAAATAAAACAGATTCTGCTTGTTGGTGAAATCGCGTCCTAAATCCAGTCGGACATTCATGCGGGGCTGTACTTCTATGCGAAGTCCCAGGCCGGCATTAGGAAGCACTCCTTCTATTTTTCCAGGCGTAGGTCCCATAAATCCGCATCCTCCCCAGGCTACGAAGCCTAGACGATTGATTACTCTTTTAATCCAATTGCTCTGGTCGGTATTGAACATCTGGCGATATTCGGCCAGTGCCACGTGCGAAGATTTATCGCGGTACTGCCCCATGTAATATCCTCGCAAGTCAAAAGGAGTACCACTCAGTACGTATTTATTTAGCGGAAGATTGTGCCCGAAAGAGTGCTTACTCTGTACCGTCCATGCCACTACCTTTCGTTTCCCGACGCTCTTGTACTGTCTGTAGTCCAGTTCCAGATGAGAGAAGTTAGAGTAACTGCCTAAAAACTTCTGGTATATCAGTCCTCTCAAGTCGAAGTAGAGCCCTTTGTAAGGGTTGGCTGGAACGTCGCGTGTGTCGTAAGTAAGCAGGAAACCTACCCCGGAACTGAAATCTTTGTAGCCGTCGGCAGTACCTCCTGCACGTTTGTAGTCAGGCTGTTCCACCAGATATTTGGCCGGATCCATAATGTGGTCGTAGGTAATGTCAATCTGTGGCCCTGCAAAAAAGTTGCTTTCTCCCAGACGGAAAAGGAACCACGGGTTAATCTGTATGCCGCTGTAGCGATACTGGCTGGTCGTGTCACTGCGTACATAATTCTTATTGGTATTATATCCTACGCCATAGAAGTTTTCTTGGGTATTCTTGAATGTAAACTGTCCGAAGATACGGAAGCGGTCGTTCTTGAAGAAAAGTTGAGGTTTGACCACCAGATTTAGTCCTCCGTTGAACATGAAAGCTACGGAAGCCGGAATAACCGAACGGCGCATGGTGGTATCTTTCGGGTTCATGCGGAACGTCATCAGGGCGCTTCCGCCTATCAGCAGACCAAAGTCAGGAGTATAACTCGGGCCTCCCAATATATTGTAGTGAAAATTGCGGGCTGCTTTTTTCTGTTTTTTGAGCTCTTTCTCCGTCTGTTGCTGGTGTAACAGGCTGTCTTGGGGAGATTCTTGTGCATTTCCTGCTATGATGAACAGGCAATAGATGCAAATGAGTAAGTATTTTTTCATGCGACAAAATTACAAAAAAGGGCCGAATCTGATTGGGCTTATTTTAAGAGTTTTTGGATTCCCTTGTCTTTTTAACTTAAAAGGCAGACTGGTGTCTGAATTTTCGCCGTAAGTAGGTAAATCATCCTTGCGTTCTGATAAAAAATGGTAAGTCTTTTGGTCATTCTCTGGGTATTTTTTACTTTTACAAAAGTAAGATATTTGTAAACAATAAAGTGATATGACAGTAATTGAACGCTTTTTAAAGTATGTGACTTTTGATACGCAGTCGGACGAATCGACCGGTGTCACTCCGAGTACGCCGAAGCAGATGGTATTTGCGCAATACCTGAAAACGGAGCTGGAGGAACTGGGATTGAAAGATATTTCCTTGGACGAAAACGGGTATTTGTTTGCCACACTTCCTTCGAATGTGGACCATGAGGTTCCGGTGGTCGGCTTTATTGCCCACATGGATACCAGTCCCGATATGAGCGGAGAGAATGTGAAACCGCGTATCGTAGAGAAATACGATGGAAAGGATATTCCTCTGTGTGCGGAGGAGAATATCATTCTGTCTCCTGCTAATTTCCCGGAACTGCTGGATCATGTAGGTGAGGATTTGATTGTGACCGACGGTCATACCTTGTTGGGGGCGGACGATAAAGCCGGAATTGCAGAAATTGTAGGTGCGGTGGCTTATCTGATTGCACATCCGGAAATCAAGCATGGTGATATTCGTATCGGTTTTAATCCGGATGAGGAAATCGGTCTGGGAGCTCACAAGTTTGATGTGGAGAAATTTGGTGCGAAATGGGCTTATACCATGGACGGAGGAGAAGTTGGCGAACTGGAATTTGAAAATTTCAATGCTGCAGCTGCAAAGATTCGGGTAAAGGGACGCAATGTACACCCGGGATATGCAAAAAACAAGATGATTAACTCTTTGTTGGTGGCCAATGAATATGCTTCTCTGTTGCCTGCAAATGAAACACCGGGTACGACGGAAGGATACGAAGGCTTCTATCATCTGATTGGTATGGAAGGTGAAGTGGAAAATACGGTGCTTTCATATATTGTTCGCGACCATGACCGTGAGAAGTTTGAAGCACGTAAGCAGGCTTTGTTGAACTATGCTGCACAGTTGAACGAGAAGTACGGAGAGGGTACGGTTACCGTAGAGCTGAAAGACCAGTACTATAACATGCGCCAGCAGGTGGAACCGTTGATGCATATCATTGATATAGCTTTTGCAGCAATGCAGGAAGCTGGGGTGACTCCGAAAGTAAAAGCAATTCGTGGAGGTACGGACGGTGCGCAGCTTTCATTCAAAGGGCTTCCGTGTCCGAATATCTTTGCCGGCGGATTGAATTTCCACGGACGTTATGAGTTTGTTCCTGTACAGTCTATCGAGAAAGCCATGAATGTGGTAGTGAAGATTGCGGAACTTACTGCTAAAAGATACTGCTAATTATACAACGGTTGCGGGTTCGCCTTGCCGAGGTCGGACTCGCAACTTATTTATCAACCTTAATATATACCTTATGAAAACAACTCCATTTACCGAGAAACACATTGCACTCGGAGCCAAGATGCATGAGTTTGCGGGTTACAACATGCCAATTGAATATTCAGGAATTATTGATGAACATCTCACAGTCTGCCATTCGGTAGGTGTTTTCGATGTATCTCACATGGGTGAATTTTGGGTAAAAGGCCCTCATGCACTCGAATTTATTCAGGAAGTGACTTCCAATAACGCAGCTGTACTTACACCGGGCAAGGTGCAGTACACTTGTTTTCCTAATGAGACCGGAGGAATTGTAGACGACCTGTTGGTGTATGCATACGAACCGGAGAAATACATGCTGGTGGTCAATGCTGCGAACATTGAAAAGGACTGGAACTGGTGTGTGGCTCATAATCGGGTAGGGGCGGAACTGGAGAATTCTTCCGACCGTATGGCCCAGCTGGCCATTCAGGGGCCTAAGGCTTGCGAAACGCTTCAGAAACTGACTTCCGTAGATTTGTCATCCATTCCTTATTATACATTCAAAGTCGGTGAATTTGCCGGAATTCCGAATGTGATTCTTTCCAATACCGGATACACCGGAGCCGGGGGCTTTGAATTATATTTTTATCCGGAAGTGGCCATGAAAATCTGGGATGCGATTTTCGAAGCAGGTCAGGAATTTGGCATCAAGCCGATTGGTTTGGGGGCTCGCGATACATTGCGTCTGGAAATGGGCTTCTGCTTGTACGGAAATGACATTACTGATGAAACCTCTCCATTGGAAGCCGGATTGGGCTGGATTACCAAGTTTGTGGAGGGTAAGAATTTTACCAATCGTGCGGCATTGGAGAAACAAAAAGCAGAAGGTGTCAGCCGGAAATTAGTAGGTTTTGAGATGATTGACCGTGGAATTCCCCGTCATGGCTATGCGTTGCTGAATGAAGCCGGAGAGCCTATTGGTCAGGTCACTTCAGGAACCATGTCGCCTATGCGTAAGATAGGTATCGGTATGGGATACGTGAAGACCGAATACAGTAAGCCGGGTACGGAGATTTATCTGGACAATCGTGGAAGAAAACTGAAAGCGCAGGTAGTGAAACCTCCTTTCCGGAAATAAGCAAGAAAAGGATACGAAAAAAGCCTGTCGAAAGACAGGCTTTTTTCATGAGCGGAAGACGGGACTCAAACCCGCGACCCTCAGCTTGGAAGGCTAATGCTCTATCAACTGAGCTACTT
>OLXZ01000090.1_pt1 | contig 64927 bp, 50 predicted proteins | sample 1673901 | NCBI WGS metagenome assembly OLXZ01 (sample SAMEA103958131, study PRJEB25191) | human gut metagenome | reverse complement strand
TGCTGAAAGTACTTGGCTGGACACGGCCCGGGAGGATAAGTCGCTGCCGGATTCCATAATCCTCAGTAGCTCAATGGCAGAGCACTCGGCTGTTAACCGAGTTGTTGTAGGTTCGAGCCCTACCTGGGGAGCGCTTGCCGATTCCGCATGGAGTCGGTTTTTTTTGTAATATCATAAGGAGGCAAAGCATGAAACGCAAAGGAATGCATCGGCGCCGCAAATTGGTGCTGCTGGCAGTTTCGCTGATAATGGTGGGCATAGCGGTATGGCGGATTTGGCAAACGCCGCGCCCGGTGGTGCTGCACCGGCAGGATGCGTGGCTGTCCTCCGCCGAGCCGGAAATGGTGGACACGCTGCCCGACAATGCGTTCACGGCGGAGCTGCCGGAGGAAATCGACGGCCGCCTTTCGTACATCCGCGACTATTCCGCATCGGGACATTACCAGATTGTGTGGGAGGATGTATCAGCGGAGGCGGCGGAATCGTACCTGACTGCCCTGCTGGACAAGGGCTTCACGCGCCTGATGGGGACGGCGGAGGATATCGCCAGCGGCGTTTTGCTTGCGCGCGGTGACTTGACGCTGAGTATCTCCCTGTCCGGCGGGACGCTGAACATGCTGATGACGCGCGCTGAAGAACCTACGCCGACACCGCTTCCGGAGTGGCTTGCAGATTGGTAATCCCCGCGAAAGGTGCTTCCATGCCGCGAAAAGATGTGCTATAATGGAGACACATATGATTTTCGGAGGTCGCTTATGGCGAAGGAAAAGACCCTGTTTGCCTGCACCGCGTGCGGGTATGAAACATCCCGCTGGGTGGGGCGCTGTCCGGGGTGCGGCGCGTGGAACACGATGGTGGAGTCCGCGCCTATTGTGACGGGTGCGCCCGCGAAAGCCCCGAAACAGCGGCCGGGCACAGGCGCTTCAGCCATGCTCCTCCGCGAAATCCCGGAGGACGTGGCGGTTCGCTCGTCCACGGGTATCAGCGAGCTTGACCGTGTGTTAGGCGGCGGCATTGTCGAGGGGGCGCTGATGCTCATCGGCGGCGACCCAGGCATCGGCAAATCCACGCTGCTGCTGCAGGTGTGCGCGAATTTGTGCAAAACGGGCAAGCGTGTGCTGTATGTCAGCGGTGAGGAATCCGCCAAGCAGCTGAAACTCCGCGCGAACCGCCTCGGCATCACGTCGGAGACGCTTTATGTGCTGGCGGAAAACGCGCTGGACAATGTGGAAGAAAAACTGCGCGGCTTATCGCCGGACGTCGCCGTCATTGACTCCATTCAGACAATGTATCGCCCTGATATGGCGTCCGCGCCGGGTTCAGTCAGCCAGATTCGCGAATGCACGAGCCAAATCATGCGCTTGTGCAAGGAGAGCGGCACGGCGATTTTCCTTGTCGGGCATGTGACGAAGGACGGCGCGATTGCCGGCCCGCGAATGCTGGAACACATGGTGGACGTCGTGCTGTACTTCGAGGGCGACCGTCAGCAGGAATATCGGCTGCTGCGCGCGGTCAAAAACCGCTTCGGGTCGGTCAATGAGCTGGGCGTTTTCCAGATGACGGAAGCCGGAATGCAGATTGTGCCGAACCCATCGGAGCAACTGCTGAGCCATCGCGCGAAGGGCGCAAGCGGCTCGGTCGTGTTCTGCGGACTGGAAGGTTCGCGCCCGCTGCTGTGCGACGTGCAGGCGCTGGCGAGCACCTCCTATTTCGGCACGCCGCGGCGGACGGTCGGCGGCGCGGACACCGGGCGCGTGGCGCTGCTGCTGGCGGTGCTGGAGAAGCGCGCGAATCAGAAAACATATAATCAGGATGTGTATATCAACGTCGCGGGCGGGTTGGAACTGTCCGAGCCGGCGGCGGATTTGGCGCTGTGCATGGCGGTCGTGTCGTCGCTGAAGGATGCCGCGATTGGCGCGGAAGTCGCTGTGATGGGCGAAGTCGGCTTGGCGGGCGAAGTCCGCGCGATTCCGCAGTGCGATCGGCGTATTTCCGAATGCCAGCGGCTGGGTTTTACGACCATCCTGCTGCCGAAGGAAAATATGCGGCGGCTGAAAGCGCCGGAAGGCATGAAGCTGGTGGGCGTCGATACGGTAATGCAGGCAATCAGCGTTTTATTTTAGCGTGTGTTTCTAAATTCGCCCAGCAGCATTTTCGGCATCTTTTCTTGCACTTCCGCGTCTTCAAACCTCGATTTACCGCCAGTAAACCTTCGGTTTTCATCCTTGAATTGCAAGAAAATCTGCTCGAAACTGCACTGGTCTCATTTTAGAAACACACACTAATGGTGTTGTTCTATTGTAAGGAGTTTTGCAACAGCTATGAAATCGGATCTTGTGAAGAAACTGCTGCGGGCGCTGGTGACGGCGCTGGGCATCGGGCTGGGGTCGGTGCTGGCGTTCGTCATCGTGCAGCTGAACGCGATGGCGGGCAACCCCGCAATGAGCATCGGCGCGCTGCTGGCGCTGTATGCGGCGTTCGCGCTGCTGCTGGGGCTGGGCGGATACCTGATTGCGCCGCGCACGATTGACAGCATTACCCGCCTCATCGCGCTGGTCGAGCGCTGCATGGACAAAATGACGTTCGAGCAGCAGGCAGGCAGCATCAGCGGGCTTGTCGGCGGTTTCATTATCGCCGCGCTGCTGTCACAGCTGGTGATGCTCATGGGCGCAAGCATGTTCACCGTGGCGATGTGCGCGATTCTGTTCGTGGTATTCGGCGTTTTGGGTGTGACGCTGGGGATTCGCCGCGCGGCGGATTTCAAGCGGATATTCCAGCGCTTCAGCCCCAAAGGGAACAAACAGGTCGCTTTGTCACACAGGAAAATCAAGACGGCAAAACCGAAACTGCTGGACGAAACCGTGCTGATTGACGGGCGCATTGCTGCCGTCTGCCGCGCGGGATTTCTGGAGGGGACGCTGCTGATTTCGCGCTCGGTGGAGAAGGAATTGCAGCGCCTGAGCGCATCGGAGGAGGAGACGTGCCGAATCCGCGGCGAAAAGGGACGAGAAACGCTTTCGCAGCTCGAAGCATTGGGGCGCGTCAAGCGCGTAGACAGCGCAGCGGGCGGCGAACTCGCGCAGGTGCTGCTGGCGGACGCGAAGAAGCACCATATGGTGATTGTGACATGCGACGCGGCAATGAGCCGGGCGGCGGAAAAGGCGGGCGTGGCGGCGCTGAACCTGAATGACCTTGCCTGCGCGCTTCGCCCGATGGTACAAATGGGCGACTTGCTGGATGTGCGCATCGTCAAGGCAGGGCGTGAAGCCACGCAGGGCGTCGGGTATACGCCGGATGGGACGATGGTCGTTGTTGAAGGCGGGCGCGATGCGGTGGGACAGGTGCTGCATGTGCAGGTGAGCAGCGTCCTGCAAACCAGTGCCGGACGGATGATCTTCGCGAAGAAAGTCTAACGTTTCCCAATCAACACGCGGGCGTTGTATGAGCGTGTCACCGACTCAATCGCGCGAAAGGGGGCAAGAGGCAGCGCCCCTTGGGTTTCCCCCAATCAACACGCGGGCGTTGTATGGTAGTGCTGCCAACTCAATCGCGCGAAAGGGTGCAGGGACAAAGTCCCTGCCGGAGTCCAGAGGCAGCGCCTCTAGGGAGGTCTTTTGATATGGAAAGTAAGTTGATTTTGGCGTTTCATGTGGCACCGCAGAAACTGGGGAAAATCCGGTTCTGCGCGATGAAAATGGGGATGCGCGTGATGGACGTGCCGCTGGCGGATTGCGGGCAGACGCTGGGGGCACTGTGCGGAAAGGCGGAGCGTCAAACGGATGCAGCCGCGCCGGAGAATGCCGTCGGCAGCGAAATGCTCTACTTCGCGTTTTCGGAACTGCCGCTGGTGGAACGCTTCTTGACGACGATGAAGCAAATGCGCGTCCCCCCTGTGCGGCTCAAGGGCGTTATGACCGAAACGAACCTCGCATGGACGCCCGCCCAGCTGTATCAGGAACTGATGCGCGAGCATCAGGCGATGGCGGGGCACGGCGCACCCATCCACGCGGCAAAGCAGGAGGAATAAATGATGCTGATTCAGGTGGCACCAGGGCAATCCCTGCAAACAGTGATTGACACGCTTCCGGCGGACGACCAGCCTGTGACGATTCATCTTGCGCCCGGCGTGTACGAGGAAAAAATCGCGCTTCGTCGCCCGCGCACCCGCATTGAGGGCGAAAGTGCCGAAACGACCCGCATCACTTGGCACGACGGCGCAGCGGAAATCCTCCCCGACGGCAAAAAACGCGGCACGTTCCGCACGGCAACGCTGCTCATCAATGCCCGCGACTGCGCACTCCGCAACGTGACAGTGGAGAACAGCGCATATCCGCGCGAGCAGGTCGGTCAGGCGCTTGCCCTCTATGTGGACGGCGACGGCTTCCATTGCGAGGACTGCACGCTCAAATCCTGCCAGGATACGCTGTTCACTGCGCCCTTGCCGCCTCGCGAAATCCAAAAGGACGGCTTTATCGGCCCGACGCAGTTCCTGCCGCGCATCCCGCAGAGGCAGGTCTACCGCCATTGCCGCATTGAGGGCGATATCGACTTCATCTTCGGCGGCGCGGCGGCGTGGTTCGAGGACTGCGACATCGTGAGCATCGACGGCCTGCGCGACCACGGCGATAAAAAAGAACCCGCACTCGGCTTCTGCACGGCAGCATCCACCCCGGAAGGGCAGGAATTCGGCTATGTGTTCATGAAATGCCGCTTTCAGGGCGAGGGCATCCCGGACGGCGCAATTTACCTCGGCAGACCGTGGCGCGAGTTCGCGAAAACTGTCCTGCTGCACTGCGAACTGGGCGCGCACATCCGTCCGGAGGGGTGGCACGACTGGAACAAGCCCTGCTTCCCCGCGACGGGCTACTACGCGGAGTTCGCATCCACCGGCGCGGGCAGCCAAGGTCAGCGCGCGGCGTATGTGCATCGGCTGACGGCGGAGGAAGCGGAAAAGTACACGTTCGAGCGGTTCTGGGCGTCTATTTCGCCGGAAGGGTGACATTGACAGTATCATACGAAAAACGCCGCAGACGCGCTGCTTTCAGCCCGTGTCTGCGGCGAATTTTATTTATCCGGATACTTGATGAGGTCGTAGAGTGTGCCGAGTTCGCCCGCGTCGCGTGTGCCAGCCAGTTCCATCCCTAAATGCACATACTTGTCGCATTTCGACTTTGCGTCCGTTTCCAGAATAACCGGCACTTGCAGACGGTTGCCGTCCGCGAACGCCATCTCCAGCACCTTCCGCATGTACCCCTGCCCCTGATACTTCTCCGTCACGCACACCAGCCCGACGTAGATGTGCGGCTTTTTCTCCTTGTCGTAGCGGTCGTTCAGGCTTGCCCCGGCGCGCTTCATCAGCCGCGCAAACCGGCACAGTTCCCGGAAGGTCATCGCCTGAAACACGCCTTTGAGCAGTGGGAGAAACGCCGTCAGCTTCACCCTTTCGCCCGGCAGGCGATAGGCAATGAACGCTTCGCCGCGCTCACTGGTGGTGTAGAGCAGTCCGGCAGCGAGCATCGCACGGACAAAGCCGCAGATATACAGTGCTGTTTTGTCAGGAGAAGAACATGCCGCCCCCATTCCGGTTTCCTTGCCGTAATCGTAGTAGCCAAAGGCATGGCCGATGGCTTGAATGGATGCTTCATCGAGGGTTGTTAGACGCATGTCAGTTTTCTCCTTGTATATTGTTTTCAAATTCATCCGTACCGTCTGAAAACAGAATCAGTGCGGCATCAGCATGACCAGCCCCGCAATGATGAACGCACCGACGAGCCAAATCACCGTCAGCGTCAGGCGCTTTTTGAGCATCTGCCCCCACGTCTGCGTATACGGTACGTCTTCCATCTTCGGAATCGCCCAGAACTTGCTGTGACCGACCCAGAGCATGTCAATCACCAGCCCATCAAACCAGTTCATGACCTCCAGAAACAGCACGCCCTGTCCGTATGCCGTCCAGAAGTCCGTGACGCGATTCCACACGCCAATCATCAGCACCGGCGCAACAAGCAGCAGCACATACAGCGCAATCATGCAGTTCCGGCGCTTCTTCTGCACCGTTGCGCGGTCAATCAACCCCCGCGAAATTGCGCACTCCTGAAATGCCTTCGGGTAGAAGTACAGCCCATTGATGGCGTTATTCCCGACCGCGACCTTCACAATCAGCCACAGCAGAAAGCAGTACAGAACCAACTGAATCACAATCGTCATGATGATTTTCTCCTTGTGCCCACAGATGCGCCCATGCGAATCAGCGCCACCGCGCAGGGAATCCGCCCTTCGCACAGTTCGAAACGCATGTCGAAATAGCCCGCGTCGGCGAAAAACTGCCGGTACGTTTCCAGCGTAAATTCGCGCTTGAAGTCCGCGCCCGCCTTGCCGATGACGCCGGAAACGCGGTTCGTTTTGCCCTTGCCCGTTCGATTCATGTAGGTGGGGATGATAAGTTTTCCACCCGGCTTGCACACGCGGTCAAGCTCCCGCAGCGCCTGATGCGGATTATCCAGCAGGTGAATCACGTTCGCGGCGACGACGGCATCAAAGCGCGCATCGGAGTAGGGGAGATGCAGGATATCCGCCTGCTCAAACCGCACATGCGGATAATGCCCGTACTTCTTCCGGGCGCGCGCAAGCATCTTCGCGGAGAAGTCCGTTGCCGTCAGGGACTTGCAGCGCTTTGCAATCACACCGCTGAGCAGCCCTGTGCCGCACGCGCATTCCAGCACGTCGTCCGTCGGCGAAATCAGCCCCGCAACCACCTTGCACAGTTTGCGATTCGCTTTGCGGTTGATGCCATCCGCGAAAATATCGTAGACCCATGCGACGTTGTCCCAGAACATGGTGCTCCTCCTATGTCGTGATGAACGGCAGCTCAGGCAGTTTGCCTGCGTCCATGATGCTTATCAGCATGTCCGCAAAGCCTTTCGGGTCGCGAATCTGGTATTGTATGTGGTTGAAGTCCGCAAAAATCGGGAAATTCGCCGCCGGATACGCCTGCATGACCGCCGAACGGTACTTCATGTGCTCCTCGATGCTGCCGAACTCGAAGAAAGCGCGTCTGCCCAATCATTTCAGGTACTTTCCGCATTCCTTCTCCAACGCGCGCCAGACGGGATAATCCGCGCCGTTTGCATCAAAAAATTGCTTCAAGTCTCGATTGAGCGCACTCATTTCATCCGTGGCGCTCATCGCGTGGTCGGATGCGCAGACTTTGCCGAGGCTCGTCGCCGCCGTCAGCTTGAAGAAGCGTAGGCACACCTTGCGGTACTTGTCGCTCTCGAACGCCTTGTCGGCATCCGGCAGAATCTCGTGCCCGGCGTCGCGGATGGCGCGGTACGCTTCGATGTTTGCGTCCACCATCTTGCGCAGGTACGCCGTATTCCCCTTGAGCTTCTTCAAGTTGCCGTCTGTTTTGTAGCACGCAAACGCCGCCGGGGTGACGAACGCGGCATGACAGAGCAGATAATCGCCCATGTTCGGCTGATAGACGACCTTGTACCTCGTTCCGGCGAAAATCTCGTCAATCAGCGCCTTGTTGGACGGCGATGTGCGCAGCTGACCAATCGTGATTTTCTTCAGGTCAATCGACACGACGCGGCTGCTTTCCCGATGCCCGGCGGACAGGGAAAACGCGAACATGACGTTTTTCTCCGGCAGCTGTGCCACCAGCGCATCCGTGCGCAGGTTATTGCCGACGAACACGATGTTCTTCGCCCTGCTCTTTCGCAAAGGTTCAAGGAGGTTTTCCAGCTGGGTGTAGCGCACGACGACGAAAATAACGTCATACGGACTATCCGGCGAAAGCTCCGTCACCACCGGGATGTGCGTCACCGGCGGAAACGGCAGCAGCTGATTCTTGATGCGCAGCCCGTTCTGCTTGATTTCCTCCGCCCATTTGCCGCGCGCCAGCAGGGTCACGTCTTTCCCCGCGCGGCAGAGATTGCGTGCCAGATTACAGCCGAGAACACCCGCACCGAAAACGAGGATTTTCATGATTGCTTTGTCCTTTCCATTATTTTCGTGCCGTCACGCACAGCCAGCCTTTGCCGTTCTTGTGCGTCTCCACTTGGCGGAAACCCACCTGTTCCAGCATGGTTTTGAGCTGTGTGTCTTTGTAAATCGTCATGCCGGGAATCTTCTCCGTCCACTTCTCGTCCTGCGCATGATCGCCATCGGACTCGTTGCAGAGGAAGAACGTCCCGCCGGGCTTCAGCACGCGCCCAACTTCACGGAAGCACGCGGGCAAGTCGCCCCAGAAATACACCGTCTCGAATGCTGTTGCCACGTCAAACTGCGCGTCATCAAACGGCAATGCCTGCACGCTTGCCTGCAGCACTTCGCAGCGGCCAGCGCTTACGGCGGTTTGGTTGAGCTTTCGCGACTTCTCTACGCTGACGGGAGAATAGTCGATACCGCACACTTTTCCCGTCGGGCACTTTTTCAGCATCAGACGCAGATTCGCGCCGCCGCCGCACCCACAGTCCAGCACATCCGCATTCTCCGCCAGCGGCAGGAAGCGAAGCCCCCAGTCCGCAAGCGCCCGATGCCCGATGTTCATCATGACGACCATGAGGCGGCCGCCGAAGCCTGTCGGCTTGCGGGTGTTCTCGAAAAACGCCATATGAATTCCTCCTTATTTCACCAGCGACACAATCAGTCCCATGTCAGCGCCCGCCCAGATTGCGCCGAGCGTCAGCAGCGCCGTAAAGCTGACGGCTGCCAGCGCGACAATCGACCAGACCATGATTGCATCCCCCTTACTTTTGCAGCACGACGATGCGGTTTGAGATATTGCGCACCAGAGGAATCTTGCCCAGCACCTTGTAAATCGGCAGGAACTCCGCCATGCCTTCGGTCAGGCTGTGCTCTTCCACCAGCTGGAAGCCCGGCAGCAGCGCCGCCAGTGCCTGCCCGCTGCGAATGCCCCATGTGAACTTCGCATGGCTGCCCTCAATTGATTTTTCCTTGAAGTTGCGCACGACCAGCGGGTTCATCACTTCCACCAGCACGGTGACGCGCGGAAAGCGCCGAGCGATTACGTCGAAAATGCGCTGCACGTCCGCTTCGCTCAGGTACATCGTCAGACCCTCGATGATGACCAGCGCGTCGCCTGATTCGCGAATCATACCGCCCCAGTCGTCCATCGCGGACATGGCGATTTGCGAGATTTTTCCGTTTTCCGGCAGCAGCTTTTCGCGCACGACGATGGTCTCCGGCAAATCGAGGTTATACCAGTGCTGATAGCCCTGCATCCGATAGCAGCGCGTATCCAGCCCGCAGGCGATATTGACCGCCACCGCGCCCGGATGTGCCGACAGATAGGTCTTTACGAGCTTATCCAGCACGATGGTGCGGGCAATGACGCCGCTGGACATGGCACTGTCCTTATCCGCCAAGGAGAAATCGTAGTCGAGCTGGCGGATGATTTCAACGGCTTTCTCGTCGCGAACTGCCCCGCGGGTTTGGGTTTCCTTCGCGCGGGCGTAGACGGTTTGCAGCATGGTTTCCGGAACCCCGGAAAGGGTGACTTTGCTGCTGGTTTCACGCATTCTTCCTGCATCTCCTGTCCCTATCAATCCGCCTTGCGGCAGATAAACCACGCAATGCTCTTCAAGCTGCCGACGTCCACCTGCGCGTACATGCCCTGCAAACGCTTCCGCAGGCTGTCCACTGTCTCGTAGGGCGGCGTGAAGAACTTTGTCGGCTCGTAAACGTGGCGAATCATCCAGTCCGTGCGCTTGTGTTCGCCTGATACATAGAAGCAGCCGCAGAATGTTCCGCCGGGTTTCAGCACGCGGAATGTCTCGCGGTAAGCCGCTTCCTTATCCGGGAACGCATGGAAGCCGTTGAGCGACAGCACCAGGTCAAATTGCCCGTCTGCAAACGGCAGCGCGCCGACATCCCCCTGCTGGAACTTTACGTTCGTCAGGTGCAGCTTTTCTGCCTTTTCCTTTGCCTGACCCATCATGTCCGGCGAGTAGTCCAGACACGTCACGTCTGCTTTCGGCAGCGTCTGGTAGACCGGCATGGTCAGGATGCCCGTACCGACGGGAACTTCCAGCATCGTGCCCGCGAAATCCTCCGGGATGCCGGACAGCGCCTTGGACAGGTAGTCCTCGCACTCCTGCCGGTTCATCGCCCACACCATGCGGCAGACCGCCTTGCCGGAGAAGGTCGAACAGGTAATCATGCCGTCGTAAAAATTGTTCGATCCGGTCAGATGATACGCCCCGCGGATGGCGTTCTTCCGCTGCTCACTTTCCATACGCTGCACTCCTCTAATTTTCGTTAGTTTTCGCTAACATCAGGTGCTGAAAAAACTGCCTTTCGGCAGCAGCATGGGGGGTCCTCCCCGTCGGTTTGTTATGACAAACCAATTCTATCACGTTTTGGGGCATAAATCAATCCGGTCTTTTCCCGAAACAGAGAAAATACGAAAAAGGGATGCCCACTTTTGCAGCGGGTATCCCTTTCGCGATTGCATCCATACAGCGGCTTGCCATTCGGACTATCCTATTTGGGGATTCATTTATGCGGCACGTTTTCGTCTGGGAATCGTATTATTTCAGGAAGAAGCGAATCAGCGTTTCTTTCTTCTTGCTGTACGGCGTGTAGCGCATCGGCAAATCCAGCCACAGCGCCTTTTTGACGATGCTCTTGTCATGCGTGAAGCAGCGGAAGCTGTCGCGCCCGTGGTAGCCGCCCATGCCGCTGTGTCCAACGCCGCCGAAGGGCATCCGGCTCGTCGCCAAGTGGATGATGGTGTCGTTGATGCACCCGCCGCCGAAAGGCAGTGTGTCCAGCACGCGGCGCTGCACGGCACGGTCTTTCGTGAACAGGTAGCACGCCAGCGGATGCGGCCGTGCGGCAGCGAAGGCAATTGCTTCGTCGATGCTGCTGACGGGCAGAATTGGCAGAATCGGGCCGAAAATTTCCTCCTGCATGACCGGGCTGTCCGGCGAAACATTGCGGAGGATGGTCGGCGCAATGCGCAGGGCGGCGGGGTCGATACTGCCGCCGTAGACGATTTGACCCGATGCCATCAGCCCGGTCAGACGGTCGAAATGCTTCTGGTTGACGATGTGGACATACTCCGCGCTGTGCAGCGGGTCAGGGCAGAGCTGGTCGAACTGCTTTTGCAGCGCCGCAACGAAAGCGTCCTCGACTTCGCGCGCCACCAGCACATAATCCGGCGCGACGCACGTCTGCCCGGCGTTGAGCAGCTTGCCGAACGCAATCCGCCGCGCGGCGAGCGTCAGGTCAGCATCCTTCGCGACAATCACCGGGCTTTTGCCGCCCAGTTCCAGCGTTACGGGGTTCAAATGCTCCGCTGCGCGGCGAAGCACCTCCTGCCCGACGTGACTGCTTCCGGTGAAGAAAATCTTGTCGAACGGCTGGTCAAGCAGCGCTTGATTTTCCGTGCGCCCACCCTCGACAACGGCAACTTCCTCCAGTGGGAAGCATTCGGCACAGATTTGCCGGATGATGGCAGAAGTCGCGGGCGCATCCTTCGACGGCTTCAGGATGCAGCAGTTGCCGCCCGCCAGCGCGCCAAGCAGCGGTTCGATGGTCAGCAGGAATGGGTAATTCCACGGGGACATGATGAGCACGACGCCCATCGGGTCGTGGCGGATGAAACTGCGCGCCGGGAACTGCGCCAGCGGCGTGAGAACGTGCGTATCGCGGCAGTAGCGGCGCGTCCGGCGGAGCAGGTAGCCCAACTCCGACAGCACAATGCCGATTTCACACATGTACGCTTCCGTCCTGCACTTGCCGAGGTCGCTTTGCAGGGCAGCTTCAATATCCTGCTCGTGTGCCAGAATCGCGCGGCGCAGGCGGCGAAGCTGGTCAAGCCGATGCGGCACGGGGCGCGTTATGCCGGACGCAAAGCAGGCTTTCTGCGCAGTGAACAGCGCGGCAATATCCGCGTGGGGCGCATCGGGCGTCATGACGGCGCGGAGGATGTCCTCCAAGGCGAAGCGGTTCAGCAGCGTGTCCTGCGCGGCAATCCGCGCGACGGCGGGAATATCCCGATGATACAGCGTTGGGAGGGTCAAGCCATACCCCGCATGGAACACGAGGTCGCGCACCCATGCCGTCAGCGCCGCCGCGCCGTCCGCGTCTGCGGCGCACAGCCCCGCGCCGATTGCCATGTCGGACAACGCCTTTCGCCGCGCACCTTCGGACTGCGCAATCATCGGCGCAAGCAGCAGCGGGAGCGTCTCGTCCGGCGAAAGCTGCTTTACTGTGGACAGGGCATTCAGCAGCGCGGGCAGCACCGCATCATGCGACACGGCGAAGGCTTCCGCGGCATTCAGCGACGCGGTGTACAGCGCGCGGCGGCTCGCCAAATCGGAGGAAAAACGTTCGTTTTCCGGCACGGCAGCATCGTCGCTGACGGCAATCAGCTGTCCGGTCAGCGAACGAAGGGCGTTTTCCGCCTTTTGACGCTCTTCGCGCGGCAGAAGGCGGCTCATGCCCGCACAGATGGCGTGCGCAATTGTCCAAATCCCTGTGCGGAGCAGCGATTCGCGCGATTGAAGCGCCAGCATCGCGTCATCCATCAGCACATAGCGGCTGGTATGCGCTCGAAGCGAAAAGCGGCGTGATTTTCCGCGTGCTGGGTCGAACACGTCACCTGTTTCTGCGAATACAGCGGATGCATCCGCCGCTGCTGGCAGGAGAATCAGCGGAATCGCGCGCCACTGCTCGAATGTTTCCGCATGTCCTTTTGTGTGCAGACGCGCCAGCAGCGCCTGTCCCAGCGCCATTGCGTCATTGCCGCCGGCGGCAAGAATTGCCTGCGCCTGTTTGTCGGTGAAGGCCTGCAGGGCAGTATCAACGTCCGTGCGGGTCAGCGCGCCGTCCTTGCTGTCCGACAGTGACACGGCGGCGTGGACTGCGTACATGATTTGGCTGTCCTCCAGCACGGGGAGCAGGAGCGATTCGCAATCGACGGCATGGGCATCGCCGATGACGAGAACGCAGCCGATTTGTCGGCTGCGCAGGAGTTCCGGCAGCGCTGCTATGCTGTCCAGCCGGGAAGGGAATACGGGATGCGCAGGGAGCGGAAGCTGTTTCATGAGCATGTCCTCCGGTGGGGTTAATATGAGTTTTGACGAATGCAATTAGTGGATTCGGTAAAGAAAATAGTGTGATTTGCTTGTGACAGCGATTACATCATCTGCACCAGCAGCATATACACAATCGTGCCGCCGGCAATGGACAAGAGCATCTGCCGACGCCAGATGTGCAGCAGCACCGCCGCGCCCGCAACCCAGTAGCACCAGTCCAGCACCGTTACCCACAGGTAGAACCAGCCGTGGTCAACCTCCGGCGGCACGTTGGCGTAGCAGGTGATGGAGAAGGTTTCGTCGCACAGGCCAAAGATGAGCAGTGGCTTCTTCCAGCCTGTCCCGGCGTACTTGCCCAGCAGAGACAGCCCATAGAACAGGTGGCGCGCCTGAATCAGCAGCGCCATCAGAAATGTCTCCAGCGGCGCAAAGGTTGAAAGCAGCATTGACACGGTGACATATTCCAGCGAACCGCCGAAAATTGTCATCGCCATGCACATCGGGTAGAGGAACGAAAAGCCCTTGGTGCGCATCAGCAGACCATACGCGAAACCGAGGAAAAGAAAGCCCGCCAGAATCGGCAATGTGTGGGGAAAAGCCGCCCGAAACGCGCGCTTGACCGTGCCGCACGGCGTCTTGGGTATTTTTGCCGATGATTCGTCTGGATATGCAGGCGCATCGGAAGAAACAGGCTGCATGGGAAATGACCTCCCCGTAAAATATAGAGCACTGGTGGGAATTATACAACGGAAATCCGCCGCGGTCAAGCAGGGTTGCAATTCGCGCGGGGTGATGGTATACTAAGAAACAGCAAAAAGCGACAGCAAGCGCACAACGCGCGGAAGGAGCAATACCATGGCGGAGCAGGAGCAGACGGTAGACCAGCAGCAGGAAAAAGCGCGCGAAAAGGCGGAGGATGACCGCTATCAGCGGGCGGAACAGCAGCAGGCGGCGTATGATGATGAGTACGAAAGCCGCCGTGAAACGCTGTCCGCGCTGGCGTTGTTTCAGCAGGATTCGGTGGAGCAGCTGGCGGGCGGCAGCCGGCAGAATCGCCGGGATTATTATCAGAAGCTGCTTTCCCGGCTGTATATTGAGCTGCGCGACTTGGGGGCGTCCATGCTGCTGGATCAGCTGGATGCACAGCTGACGCAGAAGCATCAGGGCAAATGCGCCATGCTGGTGTACAGCGCGGTGACGCAGTGCTATCAGATGCTGGTACTGGATGCGCCGATGGCGGATGCCGCGAACGCCGTGCCGGATGTGTTCACTGCCGAGCGCGAGCCGATGACGTGGGAGCTGCTGGCGTCTTATTCGGCAGACCCGGAACTGCCTGTGCGCGCATCGTTTACAACCCGCGTGCGTGTGCTGCGGTCGGTCAGCCGCCTGCTTTATCAGGCGCGCCGGGACGGGCGGAGTGCCGCGCCGGAGGAAGATGCGCTTCGTGCGCGCCTGCAGGAGTATCAGCTGATGGCGAAGATGCAGGATGAATCGCTGGAGAACGCTGCCCGGCAGGTGGAGGAAGCGAATAGGAAGGCAGAGGAAGCCCGTACCGGCAGGGCAGAGGAAGAAATCAAGCCGATAAAGGAAAAGCTGCTGGCGGAATTTGAAGAAAAACTGAAGGCGCAGGAAGCCCAGTTTGCACAGGCAGGGCGCGCCAAATTCCAAGAGGCGTTTGGACAGCAGCAGAAGGCGGTTCGCGAGCGGATGGAGGATGAAGCGCGCTGGGCGGCGCAGCTGTTTGACGACGCGGGGATGCAGTACGACAAACTGCGGCAGGATTTCGCGCGGATGCAGGAGGAGCAGAACGCCCGGATGCAGCAGTGGCAGACGGCGATTTATCAGGCGGATACGCGGATGCTGGGGCAGTGCTACGTCGGCATGGCGACGAAACTCGGCGACGCGGTGGATCAGGCGATTGCCAAGCTGATGAAGCCGGAAATGAGCGCCGAGGAAGCCAAGCCCCTGCTGGAACTGCGCGCGGTAATGCTCAGCCAGCTGACCCGGCTGGAATACGCCATGAAACGCTTGGGGCTGGTGGTCATCCGCCCGCAGCGCGGCGATACCTTCCAAAACGACGTGCATACGCTGACGACAACGTCCTCCGAGACAATCAATGTGCCGGAATTTGCGAAAATCGACCAGTGCATTACCCCCGGCGTGCTGGCGGAACGCGCAGATTTGCGCTTCCGCGAGGTGATTGTGCCGGCGGTGGTTACATTGATGGTGGACTGAGAAAAGCCCTTTTGCGCGGGATGAAAAACCATCAGAAAATCGTTGAATCAGTGCAGGCGGGAAGGTCTGCGCAATATCTCATAATATCTCATAGAGGTGAATCCCCTAATGAAAAAGGGTGTATTTCTGGCGCTGCTGCTCATGCTGCTGGCAGTTTTTCCGGCGCTGGCGGAAGATGTGTACTATGCGGATGCGTCGCAGGGCGGCAGTGTGACGAGCGACAAGGGGTATCTGTCCGTGTCATGTCCGCTGGATACGGACAGCCGCGTTACAATGACCATCCGCGACGAGTGGGGATCGACGGTCTATCAGCGCGATTACGGCGTGTGCAGCGGAATGTTCGCGTCAGAGGAAGTGTATCTGCCGCAGATTGGCGCACAGACGACGTATCGCGTCACCCTGTCCACGGACAGCGGTGAAAACAGTTTCACGGTCGTTCGCGTTGCGCCAAGATTGACGGATTCCAACGTCACCACGGCGGGACTGCCGCTGTCGGATATTAGCGGCGTTTCGTCGCCTAAAAAGGCGATTTTGCTGGATTTGAGCGCGCTGAATAATCAACTGCCGATGGTCGTGCCGATGGTCTCCGGCGATGTGCAGCTTGGCTGCGTGACGTTCACGGTGCGCAACGGTCAATTGAGCGTATCGGCGGAATTGACGGTGGATGGCACGATTGACCGCGCGGCAGTGTATGTGGCGAAATCCGCCCTCTCCGCGCAGACGCTGGGTACGCGCCGCTTTGACGGCAAGAAGGTCGGGCTGAACAAGAAAGTCAATGTCGATGGGCTGGGTTATGCTGCCGTGCTGGTGCAGATGACGGTTTCCTACGATCAGGACACCGCGACGCCGCTGATGCCGGATGAGGACTTCGTGCAGGAACAGACGGAGCTGTGGGACGCGATGCAGGAAGAAACGGTCAACGAGGCGGTCGGCTGACTTTTTACGGATAAACACGCGGGCGCTGTATGAAGAAGTTGCCAACCGAATCGCACGGAAGGGTCAAGGGGCAGCGCCCCTTGCGTTTCCTTAATCAACACGCGGGCACTGCATGAAGAAGTTACCAACTCAATCGCGCGGAAGGGTCAAGGGAGGAACTCCCTTGTGGGGTCAAGGGGCAAAGCCCCTTGCGCCTCTCCGAAGGTAAGGAGAATACGAATGGAATTGACTGTGCTGGGGATGAATGGACCGTTTCCGGCGGCGAATGGCGCAACGTCGGGATATTTGATGCGCGGGGAAAAGACGCGCGTGGCGATGGATATGGGCAGCGGGACGCTCGGAAGGCTGACGGCGCTGATGCCGCCGGAGAAGCTGGATGCGCTGCTGCTCTCGCACTGGCACTTCGATCATTGCAGCGACGTGATGCCGCTCTTGTTCCGCTTGCAGGCGTGCGCGGCAAAACCGCTGGATGTCTACGCGCCGGTGGATGAATCGTCGATGGTGCGCAAGGTGGTGCAGCAAAACAGCGCTTTCTGCCTGCATGACGTGCAAAAGGACGACAAGGTGCAGCTTGGTGAATTTTCCGTGCGCGTTTTTGCCGCGCGTCACCCTGTGCCGGGGGTTATGTACCGCGTGACGGACGGCGAAAAGACGCTGTGCTACACCGGCGACACCAATACCGTGGAGGGGCTGACGGATTTCGCGCAGGACGCGGATCTGCTGCTGGCGGATGGGCTGTTCCCGACGGAAATGTGGCAGGAGGGGCTGCCGCATCTCTCCGCGGCGCAGACGGCGGAACTGGCGCGCGATGCTCGCGTGAAGAAGCTCGTTATCACCCACCTGAACCCGAACATCGACCCGGAAACGCTGCTCAAACAGGCGCGGGCGATTCGCACGGACGCGGAGCTGGCGCATATCGGCGCAACGTATCGTGTCTGACGCGCGAACACGGCACGCATTGCTGCAAACCGCCCTCCTGCCCTGCGCGGCACTGCTGATGATGGCGGGCATCGCCCTCGGCTTCCAAGCGCCGACGAGTGCAATGCCGATGCTCTGCGTGTCGGCGGCGCTGGCGGGATTGCTCCTGCTGGGGCGGCGAAGAACGCGCGCGGCGGGCTGCCTGCTGCTGACGTTCCTGCTTGGCGCGGCGCTGGGCATCCGCACGGCGAATCCGACGCTTCCGCCGGAGGGAGACGCGCAGGTGACAGGCGTCGTTGCGGGCGAGGTGGACTTCCGCGCAGAGAAGGGGCAGGTACGCGTTATCCTGCGGGACGTGATGCTGAACGGTGAGCGCATTGCATCTGGCGCGTACTGGACGTACTACCTCAAAACGGATGAAAATATCCCGGACTTCCTGACACCGGGGGCAAGAATCAGCATGACCGCCGAAGTCTATCATCCGCAGGGACAGCGGAATCCGCATGGGTACGACTTTCGACAGGCTCTGCGGCAGAAGAATATCCTGATAGGCCTGTATGGTGCGGCGAAACTGCAAGCGCTGCCGGACGGGCTTTCTCTTTATGGGCTGGCGGCACGGTTCAATCACCGCATGGCACAGACATTGAGAGACGTTTGCGGCGAGAAAGCTGGACAGCTGGCGAGTGCGGTGCTGCTGGGAATGCGCGACGAAGTGCCGGACGAGGAACAGGAACAGTTCCGGCGGCTCGGCATTGCGCATATTCTGTCCGTTTCGGGCTTCCATGTGGGCGTGCTGGTCGCCTTGCTGGCGCTGCTGATAATGCCGGTGAAACATCGGCGGCTTCGGATGGCGCTGACATTGCCGATGCTGCTGGCGTATGCGTTCCTGACAGGCGGAAATGCGCCCGCCGTCCGCGCCGTGCTGCTCTGGGCGCTCGTCTGCTGGGGTCGGATTCGCCACAAGCGGGTGCTGATGCCGCATGTGCTGTGCGCATCGGCAATGATTCAGCTGATGTTTGCGCCCGCACAGCTGTTCAGCGCGTCGTTCCAAATGACGTACGGCGTGATGGCGGCGATTTGCGGGATAACGGCGCAGACCGCTCCGAACGCGCAGAAAAAGCGCGGCTGGAAGGGGAAAATGCTGTCCCTGCTGTCCGTCTCCGCGGCGGCGCAGTTCGGCGTACTGCTGCCGGAGCTGTACTGGTTCGGGCGCGTGCCGCTGCTGGGCATTGCGGTGAATGTGCTGCTGGTGGCGGGGATGAACGTGCTGCTCCTGCTGGATTGGGTGACGCTGCTGCTGACGCCGATTCCGTGGCTGGCGGCGCTTCCGGGGGCGGCGACGCGCGCAGTCAGTGAGGGATTCCTGCGCCTGGTGAACGCACTGGGGCAGTTCGCGCCGACGCTGTGGACACGTCAGCCGGATGCGTGGGTGGTACTCGGCTGGCTGCTGGTGTTTGCAGCGCTGCTGCCGTTCGGGAAGAGCCGGAACCGCTGGCAGAACCGCAAAAAGCGGCTGCCGATGCTTGCGGCAGGGGCAGTGCTGATGGCGATGATTTGGCTGCCCGCGCCGTTTTCCGGGACGGAATATATTCAGCTTGACATGGGCGACGCTGATGCCGCTGTGCTGCGGCAGGAGAAACATGTGCTGGTCGTGGATGCGGGCGAATACGGCGGCGATTTGGCATCATACCTGCGCGCGGAGCATCTGCCGGTGGATTTGCTTGTGCTGACGCATTTGCACAGCGACCACGCGGGCGGCATGCGGGAACTGCTGGATGAGGGCATCCCGATTCGCCGGTGCGTGATGCCGTCCGGCGCACTGGAGGCGGATTTCGACGAAGAGGTACTCCCGCTGCTGGCGCGGATGGAGGCAAACGGCACGGTCATCGAAACCGTCTGCCGCGGCGACATCCTCCAGTGGGCAGAAGGAAAGCTGACGGTGCTCTTTCCGCCGGAAGGATTTTCAGCGTCGAACGCCAATGACGGCTCGATGGCGCTGCTGGTGGAGGCGGAGGGCGTGAAGCTGCTGCTGACGGGTGATTTGAGCGCGCGGTACGGGCAGTACGCAGCCGTATCCGCGGACGTGGTGAAAGCGGCGCATCACGGGTCGAAGAACGGCACGACGCAGGCGTTTCTGGACGAAAGCGCGCCGACTGCCGTGCTGGTGTCCACCAAACGAGAGAATGCGGCGGACTATCTGCGCGGCATCACCGATGCGGATGTGTACAGTACGCTGGAAAGCGGAGCTATTATCATCCGCATGGCAGATGGACACTTTACCATCGAACAATTTGAGGAAATGCAATGAATCACAATGAATTTGTGCAGGCGCTGAAGGCAGGGAAGGTCAGCGGCGCGTACCTGTTTGAGGGCGTGGAGGAGAACATCAAGAGCGTAACGCTGGCCGCGCTGCGCAAGGCGGTGCTGGCGGACGGACTGGCGGAGCTGAACGAGAGCATCATGGAGAATCCGTCGGCAGGGGAGATTATTGCGGCGTGCGAAACGCTGCCGTTCGCATCGGACAAGCGGCTGGTTGTTGTGCGGGAACTGAATGGCACGACCGGGCGGAGCGAGGCGGAAGAGCGGCTCGTCAGCTACATCCCGAAAGTGCCGGATTCGTGCGTGCTGGTTATCTATGTGCGCGGCAAGGCGGACGGGCGCAAGAAGCTCTATTCGGCGGTGAAGAAAAAGGGCGGCATCGTGTCGTTCGAGCCGCTGGGGGATGCGGAGCTGAACGGGTGGATTGTCCGCGTGTTCCAGCAGAACGGGAAGAAGTGCGCGCCGGACGTGGCGAGCCTTTTGTCCTTCACGGTCGGCAATGACACGGCGCTGCTGCGCGCGGAAATCGAGAAGCTGACGGCGCTGGCGGGCGACCGCGACACCATCACGGAGAATGACGTTCACGCTGTGGCGACGCGCTCCATCGAATGCACGGTGTTCGAGATGGTGGACGCCGTCGTCGCGGGGCAGCGCGCGCGGGCGCTGATGCTCCTGCGCGATATGCTGACCGCCGGGCAGGAGCGGCTGGGCATTCTGGCAATGCTGCTGCGGCAGTACCGGCTGATGCAGCATGTGAAAATCATGCAGTACGAGAAACTGAGCCGGCAGGAGCTGGTGAAGAATCTTGGCATTGCGCCGTTTGCGGCGGAGCGCACGATGCGGCAGGCGCAGGGCTACACCGGTGCGCAGGTGCGGCGCGGCGTGGGAATCTGCCTTGACACGGAATACAAGGTGAAGGCAGGGCAGTACAACGAGGACGGCGCGCTGGAAACGGCGGTGCTGGCGCTCTTGGGGCTGCGTGGGTAGAGATTTTCAAAGGACAAGGAGGATAAAACGATGGTGAATCAGTATGTGCTGAAGGTCTATCCGCTGGGGTTGGGGAACGAGGTTTACAGAACGCTGGAAATCTGCGGGGACAGCACGCTTGACCAGCTGTGCGATGCGATTATGGAGGCGTTTGACTTTTTCCATGAGCATCTGTATGAGTTCTGCATGGACAATAAAATGTTCAGCGAACACTGCTATCAGTATAATCCGATGGCGGAAGAATTGGGCATGGAAAGCCCTTCGACAGACATTGCACTGGACAAAATCGGTTTGCAGAAAGGGCAGAAGTTCACCCTGCATTACGATTTTGGCGACGACTGGATGTTCCCGATTCGCGTGATGGAAATCAAGCAGATCCCGCGCAAAAAGAAGCCCTGCGTCATCAAAGCCAAGGGCGAGATTCGGCAATATCCGAACTAATACTATTTCCAAATTCACCTGCGCCATCTGCTCGCGCCTTTTCCGCGCTTGCGTCCGCTCATTCCACTTAGCGTAGCGCTGCTACGCTGCGTTTCATTCGCGTTAGCCAGCGCGAAAAATTCGCTTCGCATCTTGGCGCATTCTCATTTGGAAATAGTATAAGAGGAAGATTCGGACGAAGAATAATACGATTTCCAGTTTCACTTGCGCTATCTGCTTGCGCCTTTTCGCAAGTACCACCCGCTGACGATCATGTTCAGCGGGCGTTTTTGTATTTCTCCTGTTTTTCCCTGCAAAAGGGGTTGCAATTCGGTCGGAAAGCGCGTATGATATGTACATGGAACGAAATTCACCCGGTGGGCGACAAATGACCCACTAAATGATGCAGGAGGCGAAACGCAATGGAGCGTGTGTATAATTTTTCCCCCGGCCCGTCGATGCTGGCACAGCCGGTGCTGGAGAAGGCGCAGAAGGACTTGATGGTCTACGGAAACACGGGCATGTCTGTGATGGAGATGTCGCACCGCAGCAAGATGTATACCGATATCTTCGACAAGACGGTCGCGGATTTGCGCGCACTGATGCACATCGGGGATGATTATGAGGTGCTGCTGCTGCAAGGCGGCGCGACGCTGCAATTTTCCGCGATTCCCCTGAATCTGATGGTCAAAGGCAAGGCGGATTATGTCGATTCAGGCAATTTCGCGCACCTTGCCGCAGAAGAAGCAAAGCGCTACGGCGAAGTCAATATCGCCGCGACCAGCCGCGCGGACAACTACACCTACGTTCCCGACATGGCGGCGGCGAAGTTCGACCCCGACGCGGATTACGTTCACATCACCCAGAACAACACCATCTACGGCACGCGGTTTGTGGAACTGCCGGATGTCAAAGCGCCCCTTGTTGCCGACGCAAGCTCCATGATTCTCTCCGAACCGATGGATGTGAACCGCTACGGGGTGATTTACGCCGGGGCGCAGAAGAACATCGGCCCGTCCGGGCTGTGCGTTGTGATTGTCCGCAAGGACTTGCTCGGCCACGCGAAGCCCATCTGCCCGAAGCTGATGGACTGGAAGGTCGAAGCCGACAAGGGCAGCATGTACAACACGCCGAACACTTGGGGCATCTATCTCGCCGGGCTGACGTTCGACTGGCTGCTGTCCATCGGCGGCGTGGAGGCGATTTATCAGGTGAATCAGGAGAAGGCAAAGCTGCTGTATGACTTCCTTGATAACAGCAAGCTGTTCAAGGCGACGGCGCAGAAGAAGTATCGCAGCTTGATGAATGTGACGTTCGTGACGGGCGACGCGGAGAAGGACGCGGCGTTTGTGAAGGCGGCGGCGGCACAGGGATTGGTGAATTTGAAGGGCCATCGGACGGTGGGCGGTATGAGAGCGTCGATTTATAACGCTATGCCCATGGAAGGGGTCAAGAAATTGGTGGGGTTCATGAAGGAATTTGAGAGGGCAAACGCTTAAGGTAGGGAAAAAAGAGGATAAACACGCGGGCAAAGCAATCAAAAACTTCCAATGAAATTTAGCCGCATGGAAGGGGTCAGCCGAAGGAGTCCAGAGGGCGATCGGAAAGCCCTCTGGAAGTATGCCAATTAGAAAAATCAACGATGGGGTTTATCCGCAGCTGAACTTGCCCAGGACGGGAAATTTTACTTCTGCGAAGGTGCATCCGCCATCATTATTGTGAGGAGAAAAATCATGTTCAAAATCAAGACGCTGAATGCGATTTCCGATGTCATCCACGAGGAATTGTCCGCGGAACAGTACGTCATCAGCCCGGAAGAACCTGTGCCGGAGGGCATTCTCGTGCGCTCGGCGGTCATGCACGACGCGCCGCTGAACCCGGAACTGCTGGGCATCGCGCGTGCCGGGGCGGGCGTCAATAATATCCCGCTGGATAAGTGCACCAAACAGGGCATCGCCGTGTTCAATACCCCCGGCGCGAACGCCAATGCCGTGGCGGAACTCGTGCTGGGCGCGCTCGTGCTGGGTAGCCGCAACGTTGCCGCGGGCATCCGGTGGGCGGATACGCTCAAAGGGCAGGAGAACGTGCCGAAGCTCGTTGAGAAGGGCAAGGGACAGTTTGTCGGGCCGGAGCTGCGCGGAAAGACGCTCGGCGTGATTGGTCTGGGCGCGATTGGGCGGCTCGTCGCGAACGCCGCCAGCGCTGGATTCGGCATGAAGGTCGTCGGCTGCGACCCGTTTATTTCGGTTGAAAGCGCATGGGCATTGAGTAGTAGCGTCCGCCGCGCTGCGACGAATGAGGACGTATTCGCACAGGCGGATTACATCACCTTCCACGTCCCGCTCAACGATAAGACGCGCGGCAGCATCGACGCAGCGACAATTGCGAAGATGAAGAAGGGCGCGATTCTGCTGAACTTCTCCCGCGGCGAACTGGCGAATACCGCGGACGTGAAGGCGGCGCTGGCGTCCGGGCAGCTCGGCGGCTATGTGACCGACTTCCCGTGCGAGGAGCTGCTCGGCGTGGAGAAGGTGACGTGCATTCCGCATCTGGGCGCATCGACCCCTGAAAGCGAGGACAACTGCGCTCGGATGGCGGCGGCGGAACTGCGCGACTATCTCGAAGTCGGCTCGATTCGCAACAGCGTCAACCTGCCGGATGTGCCGCTGGGCGCGCCCGAAGGCGTCCGCGTGCTGGTCATCCACGAGAACGTCCCGAATATGGTCGCGACGATTACAACCTGCGTTTCGGCGGAGCAGATCAACATCGACAACCTCGTCAACAAGTCCCGCAAGGACGTTGCGGTGACGGTGATGGAGCTGTCCGACCGCCCGTCGAAGATGGCGCTGAACGTCATTTCCTCGATTGCGGGCGTGATTCGGGTGCGGGTATTCGGATAAAATGAACCCCTGCGGCGGAAAGCTTCCGATGCCGCAGGGGTTATACTCTTTCCGGATTCACCTGAGCCATCTGCTTGCGCCTTTTCCGCTCTGGCGTCCGCTCATTCCACTTAGCATAGCGCTGCTACGCTGCGTTTCATTCGCGTTAGCCAGAACGAAAAATTCACGGCGCATCTTGGCTCATTTTCATCCGGAAATAGTATTACAGTTATCCACAGAACGGGGATAACCTTGGGGATAAGTTTGTGAACAGGCTGTGCATTGACTGGGGATAATACTAATTCTCATCTAAACCATGTCATTCGCACAGCATCTTTTCCGCCCCGGCTTTGCTTCGTTCCGCTCGTGCGTACCTCCAGTACGCCTCACTTCACTCAGCTTTGCCGGAACGAAAAATCTGCTATGCTCGATGCCATGTTTTAGAATCGAATTAGTATAACGAAGAATCAGCCTCACACCTGCTTCAGCCGCTCGTTGATTTCCTGCACGCGCCGCCGGATTTGCAGGTAGTTAATCAGCCAAATGCCGGCGTACATCGCGACGAAGCCGAAGAGATACCAGCCGGGCTGATTTGCCATCCAGCCCATTGCCCACGCAATCGGCAGGCAGACGACGCTGCATAGGAGAAAGTGCGTCAGCGTCTGCCGGAGCAGGCTCCAACGCTCCACTTCCCAAATGACGGATGCGCCCGACCAAATAGCGCCAATGAGCATGGCGGCTGCCATTTGCAGGCTGAATGCGCCGACTTCGCTGCCGACCTGCGCCAGCAGTGCGGGGGTGGCGACGTGCATGTCCCCGCCGCCGATGGCGAGCGAAATGCAGATGATAATGACGACGCCGATGAAGCAGCCGACGAATGCGCCGAGCAGGGAACGCAGGAAAACTTGCTTTTTCATGGGGATGCTCCTTTCTTACAATCCAAGCGCCTGCCGAATCGTGCGAACATAGCGCCGGGAGACGTAGCTGATTTGTCCGCCCTGCAAGCTGACGCAAATGGTGCCGGTTAGTGAGAGATCAAAGGCGATCACGCGGCGGAGGTTGATGATTTCGCTGTTGCTGATGCGGATGAAGTGGTGCGAATCGAGGCGCTCTTCGAGTTCCCAGAGCCGCTGGCGGAGGAGAAACTCGCCTGTTTCCGTCGCTGCGTAGACATGCCCGTTCGCCGCCCAGACACGGACGAGGGAATCCTGCTGGAGCGGGAACGCCTTGTCCTGCTGGTAGCCGATGATGGGGACGGCGGCGCGCGCGGTCAGCTGCTGAATCAGACGGGTCAATGCCGGGGTCATTTCGGCGGTTTCGATGATGAAGCGGGGCTTCCGGCGGGTGGCATCCAAGCGGATTTCAACGTCCATGTCGCGAAGGGCGTCCGATTTGAGGTCATCCATGCGGGGTCACTTCCTTTCTGATGAGAATATCATAGCGCAGGAAGCGGATTTCGGCAAGCGAAAAGCGACAGGCGGTCGGATTGGAGGGGCAGGTGGTCGGTCGCGCCCATTTGGCGCGACAATGTGCGAGTGGTCGAATGTGCAGCTTGGGGGCGCGTCTGAGGACGTGCAAAGTTACTGGCAGGGACGCTTCGCTGCCTGCGCCCTTTGTTGGCTGTTCCCTTTGAATTGATTTGACGAGGAACAATTGGGGCGTTGCCCCAAACCCCACCAGAGGCGCCGCCTCTGGACTCCGCAAGGGGCATTGCCCCTTGACCCTTTTTTCGGCGCCCGGCTTGGTCGCTTTTCCCCTACTCCGCTTTTATGCGGCTTTAGGCGCGCGCCATCGCCCCATCCAAAATCTCCAGCCCCTGTTCCTCCTGGAACTGATTCGTATACAGCTGATAATAATACCCCTGTTTCGCAATCAGCTGCTGATGCGTCCCATCTTCCGTAATCTTGCCATTCTGAATCACCAGAATCCGATCCGCCGAGCGAATCGTAGAGAGTCGATGCGCAATGATGAAGCTCGTCCGCCCCGCCAGCACCTTCTGAATCGCGTGCTGAATCAGCTGTTCCGTCTCCGTATCAACCGAGGACGTGGCTTCGTCCAGCACGAAAATAGACGGGTTCGTCAGAATCGCGCGGGCGAAGGAAATCAGCTGCTTCTGCCCGGTGGAGAGGCGGTTGCCGCCCTCGCCAACGTCCGCCTGATAGCCATCCTTCATGTTGCGGATGAAGGGTTCCGCGCCGACCATGCGGGCGGCTTCCGCCACTTCCTCGTCGGTAGCATCGGGGCGGCCGTAGCGGATGTTATCCGCGACCGTGCCGGAGAAGAGATGCGGCGACTGCAGGACGTAGCCGAGGTTGGACTGAAGCCACAGCTGACTGCGCGTGCGGTAATCCGCGCCGTCGATGAGGATTTTGCCCTCCGTCGGCTCATAGAAGCGGCAGACGAGGTTGACGATGGTGGACTTGCCGCTGCCGGTTTCGCCGACAAGGGCAATGGTCTGCCCGTGCTGGATGTGCAGGTTGAAGTGTTCCAGCACCTTTTCGCCCTCTTTGTAGCGGAAGGTGACGTCCTCGAAGTCAATGTCGCCGATGAGCTTGGGCCAGTTTTCGGTCTTGGGGTGGAAATTGTCGCCGTATTGCGCCACCACTTCGGGAGAATCCACAATATCGGGTTCCGTTTCCAGCAGGCTGATGACGCGCTCCGCCGCCGCCTGTGCGGATTGCAGTTCTGCGAAGATGCGGGCAATATCGCGCACAGGCTGGAAGAAGCTGACGGTGTAGTTGATGAACATGGTCAGCGTGCCGACGGTCATGGCGACGCCGAAAACGTGCGTACCGCCGATGACGCTGTTGCCGCCCTGCCAGAGCGCATACGCCGTCGCCAAAGACCCCAGCGACACGACGATGGGCAGAAAGAGGTTCGACAGTGTCGCCGCGCGGATGGACGCGGAACGCATGGAGGCGGAAACCGTCTCAAATTCCTGGATGTTCAGTTCTTCGCGCACAAGGGTTTTCGTCGTCTTTGCGCCGTTGATGCCCTCATTGAAGCCTGCGGTAATCTGGCTGTTGTTCTTGCGCACCTGACGATACGCCGCGAGAATCGCCTTCTGGAACTTCCAGCTGATGACGGCCAGCGGCGGCAGCACCAGCATGACGATCAGCCCCAGCCGCCAGTTGATGGTCAGCATCCGCACGGCGCAGGCAACCAGGTACACCGCGCCCCAGCACAAGTCCACCAGCGACCAGCCGATGGTGTCCGCAAGGCGCTGCGTGTCATTGGTCAGGCGGGACATGAGGTAACCCACGGGCATCCGGTCGTAGTAGGAGAAGGGCAGTTCCTGCAGTTTCTGGAAACCGAGCTTGCGAATCAGGTAGCACGTTCCGGTTTCGACAATGCCGCACTGCCGCAGAAAGCCGAAAATCGTCGCCACTTGCACTGCCGTCAGCAGCGCATACGCTACGACGAACCCAACCAGTCCAGCCGTGCTGTGGTTAGCAATGAACACGTCAATCGCGTAGGCATTCATGTTCGGCATAATCACGTCGATGATTGCAGAAACCGCCATGAAAAGCACAACCGCAATCAGGTTCTTGTGGTACGGCTTTGCAACCTTGATGAGCTTGCGCCACAGGGAGAGATCAAATCGTTTGGTATAATCCTGTTCCTGAAAGGACTGCATATCAGTTCACCCCTTCCGCCGCCTTGGCCTGCGTCAGTTCTTCCTCCAAGGCGTTCTGGATGCTGTTGATGCGCTGGTACAGGCCCGACTGGCTGCACAACTCAGCGTGCGTGCCCTGCTGCGTAATCTGCCCGTTTTCCAGCACGAGGATGAGGTCAGCCTGCGAGAGCGTCGTCACGCGGTGGCTGATGATGAGGGTGGTCACGTCCTTCTGCTCGTGGCGGAGGGCAGCGCGAATCTGCGCGTCCGTCTCGGTATCCACGGCGGAAAGGGAATCGTCGAAGATGAGGATGTTGTTGTCCTTGAGCAGCGTGCGCGCGATGGCGATTCGCTGCTTCTGTCCGCCGGAGAGCGTCACGCCGCGTTCGCCCACGACCGTCTCCCAGCCCTTATCCGCCTTGGCGATGAAGCCGGATGCGCTGGCGATATCCGCCGCGTGCTCAATGCGTTCCGCCTCCTGTTCCGGCGCGGTGATGCCCACGTTCTCCCGGATGGACTTGGAGTACAGGAACGGCTCCTGCAGAATCAGGCCGACGTGTGCGCGCAGATATTTGCGGTCAATCTGCTGAATATCCACGCCGCCGATGGTGATTTTGCCGCTCGTGGGCGCATACAGCCGCTGCAGCAGGTACATCATGGTGGATTTGCCGCTGCCCGTGCCGCCCAGCACTGCCGCCGTCTTGCCCGCGGGGATGGTGAAGGACACGTCGCGCAGCACCGGCACGTTGTCATCCGGATAAGCGAAGGACACATGGTCAAACACAATATCGCCGTGCAGGTCGGGCTTCAAGGCGTTCGGCTCATCCGGCTCGGCTTCCTCGTGCAGAATCGCCTGCACGCGTTTCATCGAGACCATTGCTTTGCCCGCGTCGGACAGAGTGCGGCCCAGCTGACGAATCGGGAAGAGCAGCATCCCCAGCGTGGAGGTGAAAACAATTAGCGTACCGACGGTAATCCAGCCGTTGCAGGCGTAGATGATGCAGACCACCAGCGTCAACAGCGTCTGCGTCATGCTGATGGCGTCGCCGCCGCCCCAGTAGATGGCAAGCAGTTCATTCAGGCGGAGGTTCTTCTTGCGCAAATCGTTGTTCACGCGGTCAAACTTCTCCACCTCGCGCTCCTGCTGTCCGAAGGCGCGCACGACGCGGACGCCGGAGAGGTTCTCCTGCAAAACGGCGTTCAGCACACCGTCCGCTTCGTCCGCCACTTCGAAGGACTTATGCACCATTTTGAAGAACCACGTCGCGAAGCAGAACAAAGGCGGCACAAGAATCAGGCTGTAGAGCGTAATCGGCACGGAGCGCGGCAGCAGGATGCTCATGGCGATAACGACCATCAGCACCGTGTTGACAACTTCCATCACCTGAAGCGCCAGAAAGCGGCGAATCGTATCCACGTCAGACGTGCAGCGCTGAATCAGCTCGCCCGCCTGCGCTTTAACGTGGTACGCAAACGGCAGGTGCTGCAAGTGGCGATAGAGGTCATTGCGCAGTTTTCGGGCGATATTTTCACTCGCAATTGCGGAGGAACGCCCCTTAATGAACGTGAACACGCCGTTGACGATGTTCATCAGGATGAGCGCCAGCGCGGGAATCCACAGATTTTGACGGAGGAAATCGCGTCCGCCGAGGGCGTTAATCGGGTTCATGAGGAAATCCGGCATTGTGAACGGCTCGCTGCCCAGTATGCTGTCCACGATTTCGGAGAGCAGCAGCGGCGTTAAAAAGCCGATGATGACCATCATGATGGTCGCAATGAGTGCCCAGAGGAAATGCGTCCAGTTCTGCCCGATGAGGGAGAGCATTGCGCCGAACGGGGTCTGTTTCTTCTTTGGTTTCGTTGTGGTGCGCTGCGTAGGAAATCACTCCTTTCAAGAGAGACAAAGTGGTTGATGACTCATAACTGCCCATTGTATGCTTTTTTCGAAAAGGGTACGAAAAAAGCACCATCCGTCTGAATGCAAACGGCTGGTGCTGCACACAAAACGCATGGTAACAGGAAAAGAGCGTGGAATTTTCCTATTACGGGCGCATATGGGCAGAAAGAGCCGTCGCAGTCAGTCCATTGGCACGGGATACAAGGGTTAGAATCATCATGGTCATTGCGAGGGCCTCCTTTCTGCATAATTTTGATTTTGTTGTGCTTCTCGCAAGCACGCAAGAAACAGTGTAGTCGAAAGTCAAGGTTTTGTCAAGGGGCAAATGGCGTTTTTTTTAAATATTCATCCCATCTTGCGCAGGATTCCCGTTTTTCCAGTCCCAAACCGCCTTTTCAATCAAGTCGGCAGCATTGGCACAGCCGTGTTCATTGCGCAGGGCCTCCCCGATGCACGCCGCGTTGCGCGTGTATTCCGGGTTGCTGATGAGTGCGCGCAAGCCCTCCGCCAGATTCTCTGCCGTCAGCTTATCGCGCGGAATCGCTTTCGGCCCGCACCCGGCAGCGTACACCCGCTCCGCCCAGAACGGCTGATCGCCGCCGAACGGCACAACGAGCGTCGGCAGTGCATGGCGCAGGCTGGTTGCGGTCGTCCCCGCGCCGCCGTGATGCACTGCCCCTGCCATATGCGGGAACAGCCAGTCATGCGGCACACTTTTCACATAGAAGATGTTCGCATCTTTTGTCTTTGCTTCCTGCTGACCCCAGCCCAGTGCCACCACCGCCCGCACGCCGGACAATTTCACCGCCTGCCGGATGATTTCCGCCAGTTCACCCATATCGCCCGACACCATCGACCCAAAGCCGATGTACACCGGCTCGTCGCCCGCGCGCAGGAACTCCGCCAGCGCCGGGTCAGGCGTGTAGTCCACCGGGCGCTCATCCCACCAGAAACCGGACATGTGGATGTTGTCCGCCCAATCCTCCGGGCGCGGCACAAGCGTCGGGCTCATGGCGTAAATCACGGGTACTTGCTTGCCCAGCACATCATAATCCGGGCGCAAGCGAACGCGGCGCTTTGCCATGTCGTTCTCCTTGCGCCAATCCGAGAGGTAGCGGTGCTCCAGCGCCGAAATCAGCAGATACCCGATGCGATAGCTCAGCACATTCCACCACTTGCCGAGCTTGCGGAACGGCGCGGATGAAATTGGCATATCCTTGCACGGATCCATCGGGAAATACTGCGTCTGGATGCACGGAATATCGTACTTCTCCGCAATCGAATAGAACATCGTCCCGAAGAACGTGCAGACGATGGCTTCCGCGCCCTCCGCGCAGTGCAGCAAATCATCCAGCAGCATCGGCGCAATGTCGCGGATACCCTTCTCAAACTCCTTCAAGTACCGCACGCCCACCGCGTCCGGCTGGAGCAGCCGCCCCATCATATCCACCACGTCGCCGGAAATGGGATAGAAGGACATTCCCGCTTCCTCAATCATGCCCTGAAACGGCGCAAACGCCGCAATCGTCACCTCATGCCCCCGCTCGTGAAGCTCCCGTCCCAGCAGCATGTACGGCCGCACGTCGCCCGTCGAGCCGAGCGTTATCATTGTGATTTTCATCATTACCTCCAATGATTTCGAGATAAGTTAAAGGTATACAAACTAAAAAACTAACAATAAAATTCAAGTATGTAGAAGAAACCAAAAGCGCCATCAAGCGCGCTTGCTTCCCGTCGCACACGGGTCATACCACCCCGCAGGAACTTTCACCCGGAAGCCCTCGAATGCGCTTTCCGCATCCGCCTTCACCACGCAGTGCGGCGTATACACATGCCGCATCCCCTCCTGCATCCGTGCCATGCACCACTGCGCCAAGTCCGCTGCCAGCGAATCCCCTTCCGCCAGCGGCACAAATGCATCCCGCCGCACCAAAAAGCACATTGGCGAAACCGCAGTGACATTGTAGCTGGTTCGGTTCATGCCGTGCCATCCGCCCGCTGAGACTGGCAAGCCGCGATTCCGTGACCGCACTGTGCCGTCCGGCAGAATGTCGTATCCGGCATGAAGCACCCGATTGCGCGCATCCGCCACCAGCGGCGTCACCGCGCACACATCCGGGCGCTGGGCGTACATCATCATCTCCCGCAAGCCGTCCGCATCAGGCTCCGCCGTGTCTCCCCACAGGAACAGCAGCATGTCTGCCGACGAATCCGCCGCCAAGCGGTTCACATCCGCAGCGGACGCATCCTGCGTCAGCCGCAATGCCGCGACAGTAAAATCCCCCACGTTGTACCGCAGCCGCAGCACACCGTCCTCCACCCAGCACGTTCCCGGAAACCCGTTGCGTCGCATACTCTCTTCCACCGCCCGCGCCGCCGCATCCAGGCAGACTGCCAATTTCGTGTGGCTCATCGACCCCCGCAGCGTCCGCCAGTGGTACAGCACGCGTGGAATGTGGATGACGCCGTCCGCCCGCTCGCACGCACGGAGCAGCAAATCGTGATCCTGCGACCCGTCGAACGCCGGTCGCAATCCGCCGATGGCATCCAGCAGCGTCCGCCGAATCACCGACAAATGGCAGATATAGTTGCCGGAGCGCAGATTGTCCGGACAGAAATCCGGCTTGCGGTGCGCATCAACATGAATCGCGCCGTGGGCGGTCAGCTTATCCTCATCGGTGTAGAGCACGTCGGGGTGGTGCGCGTCGATGGCTTCCGCAATCCGCCAGAGCGCATCCGGCGCAAGCACATCGTCGTGGTCGCACAGGGCGATATACTCCCCCGTCGCCATTTTAATCGCGCGGTTCGTGTTGCCGGATATGCCCGCGTTTTCCGCCCCAAACGCGATGTGGAATCGACTGTCCCGCGCGGCGATTGCTTCCAGCGCCTTTCGCGTCTCGGCGGACGTGCTGCCACCGTCGTACAGGCAGGCTTCCCACGCGCCGTGCGTCTGGGCAAGCAGCGAATCCGCCAGCGCGCGGAGGAATTTCGGGCGCGTGTTGAACACGGGGACGACGACGCTGATGCGCACGTTCGGGAAGGGGTGCGCGCGCTGTACCGCCAGTTCGCGCTTGGATGCTTTCTTCCGCCGGAATCGCCATTCGTCCCGCAGCAGCACCCGTGCCGCCAGCATTTCGCCCGCGCGGCGCAGCGTGTACCCCGCGCCATGCATCCGCACATACGCCCGAACCCGTTCCGCCCACTGCACGCGCGTCCCTCCCGCCGACTTTCCTGCCCTCATCATACCATGCGCCGCGGGTTTTGTAAAGCACCGGGCGATTTTCTGCCAATTCGGAACAATTTTCGCAAAACCGCTTGACAAATGGGTGAAAAGGTGCTAAACTAAATCCTGTTCCGGCAATCCCGGACGAACCGCATAGGGGCATGGTGTAATGGTAACACGTGGGTCTCCAAAACCTTTGTTGAGGGTTCGAGTCCTTCTGCCCCTGCCAGAAAGCATCTGATTGATTCAGGTGCTTTTTTGTTGTGTGAAGCCCCGCTACCTTTTGGGTAGCGGGGCTTCAGTATCATTTGCCCAATATCTCCATTGAATACTTGAAACTTCTGTAGCACTTCAGACACATATTTGTCCGCTGAATGCTTTTGCAGTTTTCGTATGCAGAGTTGCCATATTCACTTGCTCGATACGAATACGTTTTTCCACGTACGCGGCAAGTTCTTGAATACACTTTATCTTCATTGGAATCATCACAACCCGTAGCAACAAACAGCAGCATAACCATGCTAAGAATCAAGCAGATAGTCCGCAGCAACGTTCCATTTGTCTGCTGTGCGCCTTTCGTTTTCATGTCCATTTCTACTCCTCCTGATGTTTTTTCAATTCTGTTAGCCTGCGAATCAGTTCTTCTAACACCTCTCTGTTTCCGTCATCCGCCAAAATCTCTCGCAGCTTTTTGCCGCCGAAATCGTATTCTTCCATCCACGCATTGATTTCTGAACTTTCAATCAGATTCTCTGCAGACAGCCTTAATAGCCCCCGTTCCAGCGTCTCTTGGGACTTCGACTCAAATGCGTCTGCACTAAACGGACAACAATCCCCCCTTCTGAATGCAGTTTCCAATTTGAGAGCGTAATCATGGCATGGGTACATAGGCGCCCTCCTTTCATTGATACTTCTATTTTACCCTCCCCTCAAAAAAGTCAAGTGTTTTCTTGCGGAATTATACATTTTCGGCATTTCTAACAAAATCATGCCAAATTGTTGCGTATCTTCACAACGACTTTCGTGTCTGCGTGTAACCACCTTTCAGAAAATCGTTTTTTTCTGAAATCAGCTGCCCCAACCCCCTCCAAATTTCAAATTCGCACAGAAAACGCGCCCGCCGACCTTCCGACGAGCGCGTTTATACTATTGGGGGCTCTACTCCCGAATTCAGTGCAGGACTTGCTGGACACCCCAGTTATCACATTTACACAAATGAGGCGGTCAGCCGCCGAGTTGTGCGGTGTTGCTTTAAATTACTTCTTATTCTTCTGCTCCACCATCGCCTTGACCTTCAGCGGCAGACCGAGCAGGTTGATGAAGCCCGCGGAATCCTTGTGGCTGTACAGGTCGTGGCTGTCGCCGAAGGTGGCGATTTCCTCCATGTACAGGCTGTTCGGCGACTTCACGCCCGCGTTGATGCAGTTGCCTTTGTACAGCTTCAGCTTCACCGTGCCGTTGACCGCCTGCTGCGTGCTGTCCACAAACGCGGAGAGCGCCTCGCGCAGGGGCGTGTACCACATGCCGTCGTACACCAGCTCCGCGAACTTGCTCGCGACCAGCTCCTTGTAGTGGCTCGTCGCGCGGTCAAGCGTGATGGATTCGAGGATGCCGTGCGCGGCGTAGAGCATCGTTCCGCCGGGGGTTTCGTACACGCCGCGGGACTTCATGCCCACCAGACGGTTCTCCACCAAATCCGCGCAGCCGACACCGTTGCGACCCGCGATTTCGTTCGCCTTCGTCAGCAAATCCACCGCGTCCAGCTTTTCGCCGTTGATGGCGACCGGCACGCCCTTCTCGAAGTCCACCGTGACGTATTCGGGCTGATCAGGCGCTTTTTCGGGCGTGACCATCGTCAGCAGCAGATCTTCCGGCGGCTCGTTCCACGGATCTTCCAAATCCGCGCCCTCGTGGCTGATGTGCCAGATGTTGCGATCCATCGAATACGGGCGATCCTTCTTCACTGGGACGGGAATGCCGCGCTTTTCGGCGTAGTCAATTTCCTCCTCGCGGGTCTTGATATCCCAGATACGCCACGGCGCGATAATCTGCATATTCGGATCGAACGCCTTGATGGTCAGCTCGAAGCGGACTTGGTCGTTGCCCTTGCCGGTGCAGCCGTGGCAGATGGCAGTGCAGTTCTCCTTGTGGGCGATTTCGACGAGGCGCTTGGCAATCAGCGGCCGTGCGAAGGACGTGCCCAGCAGGTACTTGCCCTCGTAGACCGCGCCCGCCTTGAGCGTCGGCCAAATGAAGTCCTCGACGAACTCCTTGCGCAGGTCTTCGATGTACAGCTTTTCAGCGCCGCACTTTTTCGCCTTCTCGTGGAGGGGCTCCAGCTCTTCGCCCTGCCCGACGTCGCCCGCAACGCAGACCACGTCGCAGTCATAATTTTCCTTCAGCCACGGCACGATAATCGAGGTATCCAGACCACCGGAATAAGCCAGCAATACGCGCATCTTCGCCATAACAATCGACTCCTTTATCTTCATCCTGATTTTCATCATTTTTGTGTCCGTCTGCCGGACAAGATGGATTATACACCAAGATGAATAAAAATGCAATATGTCTGCATAAATTTTCTCGGATTTTTTTCGGAGGATGATGCAAGGTCTTCCACACGCCGCGTGCAGATTGCAACGCGCTTCACCGTGTAGTCAAGGTTGCTGTGGTTCTTTGCCTCCACACGCTCCGTGCAGATTGCAACCATTGTGCCGCGAAACGCAGCAAAGTGCCATCGTCTTTGCCTCCACACGCTCCGTGCAGATTGCAACTGCTCTTCATCTTCCGTTGGAATTACATCGGCATCTTTGCCTCCACACGCTCCGTGCAGATTGCAACTGTGAGCGAACGCTGGTATGCCACTTCTGCATCCTTTGCCTCCACACGCTCCGTGCAGATTGCAACGAAATCTCTCCGGTCTCATCGCACCCTCCTCAACCCTTTGCCTCCACACGCTCCGTGCAGATTGCAACACGTCGGGGTAGCTGGATGAGCGATCGACAGACCCTTTGCCTCCACACGCTCCGTGCAGATTGCAACGAGCGCGACACGCTCAAGCAGCAGCTTGCCGACGCCTTTGCCTCCACACGCTCCGTGCAGATTGCAACTCTGCTGACGGAGTACAATGCCGCAACCGGACTGCTTTGCCTCCACACGCTCCGTGCAGATTGCAACGGCAGAAATGCACAGAATGCAATATGCACTTTTTAGAACGTGTGTTGAGTCAGTAGATAGCTTTTCAGTATTGAACAAATCAATGCTGCGCTGACTATTTTCCCGGAACTCTTCTGCTGTCAAGGCAACCTTTGTTGCCATTAGCGACAGCCCCGGACGGACAATCGACCGGTTTTGTTGGTGCGAACCGCACCGGATTTTCATGTTAGCTGATGATTCGCCTGATGCCCATGCTGGGAATCGTATGCGGAAGTTCTGAAAGCCGCTGAATCGTCATGTGATGATACGCAACAAATTGAGGATAGTCACGTTGGAGTGCCTCGCGGTCAAATACTCTGTAAAGTTCTTCACCAAATTCTTTCTTTAATTCCTTCCTATCATATTCCGGCAATCCCTGCTTGCAATGCTGAAGTAGAAACGCCGAGTACAAATCGCGCTGTATGCGTTCGCCGTCCGGCATAACGTTCCAGCGGTTTTCAAGTGCCTTTTCGATGCAGGTATCTGTCTGGTGGTTGTACTGGCTGGCGCGCACATGCGTATCAACTTCTTTCACCCCTTCCAGCCCACGCGACTGGCATTTCTGTTTCAGCATCGTAATCAGCATGGCAGGTGCTTTGTTGGCAATGGACTTTCCAAAGCGCTTTTTGCGTTTATACCGTCCTGTCTTTTCGGAAATCTCCGTTTTGTTTGCTCTGTGGACTAAATCGCAGTAACTCATGTTCTCCACAAAGAAGCAATCACCCAGCGTCAGCAGGTAATTCGCCAATTCGTTATGCTGCTGTTTTCGGATGTCCGCCTGATGATGCTGAATCATTGCCAGCTGGTGCTGAATCCGTCTGTATCGCTTGGACTTGTTCCGCGTCAGCTTCACGCCGCGCTTAAATGTTCCATCCGAATTGTAATTCTCCGGATTCATTGCACGTCGGCTTCTGTCCATTTTACGCTGTAAGCGTCGCTTTTCTTGCTCTATGTTCTGCACACGGTCAGCCAATTCCAGCAGGTTAACCTCGCTATCGGTCGAGTATGCCAGCGTTCGCGTGCCAATGTCGATGCCGACGACACCATGCCCGACTGGGTGCTTCGGCGCACCGCTTATCGGGTCACGCTTCACCGTCGGCTTTCCTTCCAAAACAAGCTGTGCATACCAATGCGGCTTTGTTTTTCCTTCCTTTCGGAGAATGCGGACAAATTTCACATGTTTTTTCAGCATTTCGGCTTCATAGGAATTATCAGGCGATAGTTTTAACGGAAATTCTCTGGCAACCCCTTTTCGGTCATTATTTCCTTGCTGATTCCATATGATTTTGCCCTCCCGAAACATAATCTCCACGCCGCCACTTTTCTTCTGCGAGTACCCCTGCACAGAGCGGAGATCGCCCGGCTTCTTGAAATGCACCTCGCCGCTTTGATTTTCAATGTATACCTTTTCAAAAGCAGTCAACACTTGCGAGACAATACCATGCTGCGCCACATTCGAGCCGATATTATCATTGAAATGCTTGTATAACCGCTTCATGTCCGTTGTGAAGGTGTTTCTGTTGATACCGTTTTTCCTCAAAAACTGCTTCTTTTGATTCTTTAATGCCCACTTTTCCTTCTTATCGGTTGTTGCTTCTATCAGCCGCTCAATTTCTCTATATTCCGGCATCCTCTCAATCCGATGTATTCTTTTCAACTCGGCATGAACCAGCGTATTATACAGCTGCCGCGCAATCTCGAAACGCTTTTCAAGATGGTCGGACTGCCATTTTTCCAATTTGAGGGGCAGCGTCAGACAACAAGTCGCCCCATCCTTCTCTTTCTCCTCATTGTTCACGCGCGTCCCCTCCCCTTCCTTTGCTTTTCCACCCCATTATACCGCATCTTCTCCTCATTTTCAAGCAAGAACAGCAAATTTGACATTCATCCGCTGTTTTTTTGTTGTACAGCGCTTTTTGTATTTGCATCCTTCGTCCATTTATTCGCCATTCCATTCATCCCGTTCCGAAAACGTATTAAATTGTGAAAAAAATATCGTTAAAATCGTGTCAGCCACTTGACAAGAGCTTAACAATCTGCTACACTGTTCTCGTCACCCCGACAAACACCGACATTCCCCGTTCGCGGGCGCATCCCCGCAGGACGGATGAAGCATAAGGAGAGAGTATCATGGCGAAAGAGTATCCGATCGTCGATAACGTGGAGAGCTTCGAGGCGGCCCTCGCCCGCGTCCGCGCGGCACAAAAGGTCTATGCGACCTACACGCAGGAGCAGGTGGACAAGATTTTCAAGGCAGCTGCCCTCGCCGCGAACAACATGCGCATCCCGCTGGCGAAGATGGCGGTGGAAGAAACCGGCATGGGCGTGGTGGAAGATAAGGTCATCAAGAACCACTACGCCGCTGAATACATCTACAACGCCTACAAGGACACGCAGACCGTCGGCGTGCTGGAGCGCGACGAAGCATTCGGCATGATGAAGGTTGCAGAACCTATCGGCGTTGTCGCGGCGGTCATCCCGACCACTAACCCCACATCTACCGCCATTTTCAAGACGCTGATTTGCCTCAAGACCCGCAACGGCATCATCATCTCTCCCCATCCGCGCGCGAAGAAGTCCACCATCGCCGCCGCAAAGGTTGTGCTGGAAGCCGCCGTGGCTGCCGGCGCGCCCGAAGACATCATCTCCTGGGTTGATGTTCCCTCGCTGGAGCTGACCAACATGGCGATGAAGGAAGCCGACATCATCCTTGCCACCGGCGGCCCCGGCATGGTCAAGGCGGCGTACTCCTCCGGCAAGCCTGCGCTGGGCGTCGGCGCTGGCAACACGCCCGCGATTATCGACGAATCCGCTGACGTGAAGGTGGCCGTCAACTCCATCCTGCACTCCAAGACGTTCGACAACGGCATGATCTGCGCGTCCGAGCAGTCCACCATCGTGCTGGACAGCATCTACGACGCGGTGAAGGCGGAGTTCGCCAAGCGCGGCGCGTACTTCCTCGAAGGCGAAGAACTGGACAAAGTGCGCAAGACCATCATCATCAACGGCGCGCTGAACGCCAAGATCGTCGGCCAGAAGGCACACACCATTGCCAAGATTGCAGGCGTGGACGTACCGGAAACCGCCAAGGTGCTGATTGGCGAAGTCGAATCCGTGGATATTTCTGAAGAGTTCGCGCATGAGAAGCTCTCCCCCGTGCTGGCGATGTACCGCGCCAAGGACATCGACGACGCGTTCGACAAGGCGGAGCACCTGATTGCTGACGGCGGCTACGGCCACACCTCTTCTATCTACCTGAACGCCGTCACCCGCAAGGATTTGATTGACCGCTTCGCCGCGCGCATGAAGACCTGCCGCATCCTCGTCAACACGCCTTCCTCTCAGGGCGGCATCGGCGACCTGTACAACTTCATGCTGCGTCCGTCGCTGACGCTGGGCTGCGGCTCGTGGGGCGGCAACTCCGTCTCCGAGAACGTCGGCGTCAAGCACCTGCTGAATGTCAAGACTGTTGCCATCCGGAGGGAGAATATGCTGTGGTTCCGTGCGCCTGAAAAGGTCTACCTCAAGAAGGGCTGCCTGCCTGTCGCCCTGAATGAACTCAAGGCAGTTATGGGCAAGAAGCGCTGCTTCATCGTCACCGACGCGTTCCTGTTCAAATCCGGCTTCACCAAGGCGATTACCGACAAGCTGGATGAGCTGGGCATCGTCCACACCACGTTCTACGATGTTGCGCCCGACCCGTCCCTCGCCTGCGCAAAGGAAGGCGCAAAGGCCATGACCTCCTTCCAGCCGGACTGCATTATCGCCATCGGCGGCGGTTCCGCGATGGACGCTGGCAAGATTATGTGGGTCATGTACGAGCATCCGGAAGTGGACTTCCTCGACATGGCAATGCGCTTCATGGATATCCGCAAGCGCGTGTACACCTTCCCGAAGATGGGTGAAAAGGCGTACTTCATCGCCATCCCGACCTCCGCCGGCACGGGCTCCGAAGTCACCCCGTTCGCCGTCATTACCGATCAGGACACCGGCGTGAAGTACCCGCTGGCGGACTACGAGCTGCTGCCGAAGATGGCTATTGTGGACGCTGACATGATGATGTCCGCGCCGAAGGGTTTGACCTCCGCCTCCGGTATCGACGCGCTGACCCACGCGTTGGAAGCCTACGCCTCCATGCTGGCGACGGACTTCACCGACGGTCTGGCGAAGCAGGCGGCTCAGCTGATTTTCGAGTATCTGCCCGCGTGCTACGACAACGGTCAGAACGAGCCGGTTGCCCGCGAAAAGATGGGCAACGCCGCCACGATGGCTGGCATGGCGTTCGCGAACGCGTTCCTCGGCGTCTGCCACTCCATGGCGCACAAGCTGGGCGCGTTCCATCACCTGCCGCACGGCATCGCCAACGCGCTGCTGATTGAGCTGGTCATCCGCTACAACAGCGCCGAAGTTCCCACGAAGATGGGCACCTTCCCGCAGTACGCCTATCCGCACACGAAGCGCCGCTACGCCGAATTCGGCGAATTCCTCGGCTTCAAGGGTGCGAATGACGACGAGACGGTGGAGAACCTGATTCGCAACATCCATGCCCTGAAAGAGCGCGTCGGCATCAAGAATACGATCCGCGACTACGGTGTGGACGAGGAGAAGTTCCTCGCGACGCTGGACGAAATGTCCGAGCAGGCGTTCGACGACCAGTGCACCGGCGCGAACCCGCGCTACCCGCTCATCAGCGAAATCAAGGAAATGTATCTGAAGGCGTACTACGGCGAGTAATGCGCCATTCTCCCCGGCTTGGCAGGAATGCTTCTGCTGGGCCGGGCATTTTTGAGCACAAAAAATTTTGTCCGCTTGCAGGAATGTCGTATTTGGGCGGCGAATAGATATTCAGGACAAATATCAGGTTTTGCTGGTCGCCCCCAATCAGCACGCGGGCAAAGCATGACAACGTGCTCAACTCAATCGCGAAAAGGGAGTCCAAAGGGTCGAAGACCCTTTGACAGGTCAAGGGGAGCGCCCTTGCACCTCTCCCCCCAATAAACATGAACCATATAGAAGGAGGTTTCCCTATGGATTTGACGCATGTGATTGCCGAGCGGGAGAATAAGAAGATTTACCGCGACGGCGCCAAGGCCATCAAGGTGTTTGCCGAAGGGTACAGCAAGGCGGACATTCTGAACGAAGCGCTGAACACGGCGCGCGTGGAAGAGACGGGTCTGCCGATTCCGAAGCTCCTTGCTGTTGACACGGTGAACGGTCAGTGGGCGATTACGACGGAGTTCGTTGAAGGCGACACGCTGGCGGCGCTGATGGCGGCGCATCCGGAAAAGGAAGACGAGTACCTGAACCTGTTTGTGGACATTCAGATGAAGGTTCACGCCTGCACCTGCCCGATGCTCAACAGCCTGACCGAGAAGATGCAGCGCAAGATTTCCGCCACCGACCTCGACGCGACCACCCGCTACGAGCTGCACACCCGCTTGGCGAGTATGCACGTCCACAAGAAGGTCTGCCACGGCGACTTCAACCCGTCCAACATTATCATCGCCCCCGACGGACAGTGGTACATCCTCGACTGGTCGCACGCCACGCAGGGCAACGCGTCCGCTGACGTCGCCCGCACCTACCTGCTCTTCGTCCTCGAAGGCAAGGAAGCGCTGGCGGAAAAGTACCTCTCCCTCTTCTGCAAGAAGAGCGACACCGCCAAGCAGTACGTCCAGCAGTGGATTCCGATCGTCGCCGCGAGCCAGTCCCTCAAGGGCAAGCCCGAAGAGCGCGACCTGCTCATCCGCTGGGCAAGCGTTTGCGAATACGAATAATCATCAAAGGGACTGGCTTCGGTCAGTCCCTTTTTTCGTGGGGATGGGAGACGCCCCATGTAACCATTTCCCCGTATTTGTCGAAATCTGGCACATTTTCGGTTTTTCCTATGTAACCCACTTTTCATCCCCTTTTTTTCGTGGTATCATCATTATAAGAAGGGGGAATTTACCCTTTTCAAACTTATCTGCCGCGATTGCTTGTCAACCGCCTCCACAATCAGCATGAATGAATTATACACGGCAAATATTGCTCTCAGCGTCTTCGCCATGGCGATTATGCTCTTCTCCCTGCGTGGCGACATCAGCCAATCCAAGATCCGAAACCTGCTCTGCGGCGGTCTGTACGCCACCATTACCATTTGCGCGCTGTGTGAGTGGTCGGGCGTGCAGATGGATGGCACGCCGCCCGCGCTGATTCCGCTGCATATCGCCGTCAAGACCATCGAACTTTCGCTTGCGCCGCTCATCGGGCTGTTCGCGGGCTGCGTTATCCATCCCTGCCCACGGAAAGTGGTGCATAGGCTGCTGTGCCTTGCGGGCTTCCACGCACTGCTGGTGCTGCTCTCGGCGTTCACGGGGCTGATGTTCTATGTCGATGGGCAGAATTTCTATCACCACGGGTTGCTCTACGTGCTCTACACGCTCGCCTACGGGGGCAGCACGGTGTTCTTCCTCGTGCAGATTGGGTTCGCCTGCCGCGCCTATCAGTACACCGGCGGCACACAGCTGCTGCTCGCGACGCTGTTCGTGCTGTTAGGGCTGATGGTGCAGTTGTGCCTGCCGATGGTCAGAATCGACTGGATTACCATCAGCTGCGGTGCGCTGATGATGTCGAAATTCTCCAGCGACATGGTGCTGCAAACCGATGGGCTGACGCAGTTGGTCAACCGCTTGGGCTACGAGCATTATCTGGCGCGCCTGCGTGTGCCTGCCGCCATCCTGATGTTTGATGTTGACCGCTTCAAGGACGTCAACGACTGCCATGGGCACTTGATGGGTGACGCCTGCCTGCGGACGATTGCCGGCTGCATCCGCCGCGCGTATGGGAATTACGGGACGTGCTTCCGCATCGGCGGCGACGAGTTTTGCGTGATACTGACGCGGCGGAACGCGCAATACAACACCATGACGGAGATTTTCCAGCACCTGATGGATGCGGCGCGGGCGGAGAATCCGGTTCTGCCGACGGTATCGGTGGGCTGTTCGCATTTTAATCCGTCAACGGATGATTTGGCGGAGTCCTTGGCGCGGGCGGACGCGCGGATGTATCAAAATAAGGAAGCGCATAGATAAATACAGCCGCGACGAGTGAATATGCTCGTCGCGGCTGATTTTTATTCACCTGTATCCACCGCAGTGTTGGCAGTAGCGCGCTTCCTTCGGGTTGTCTAAGCCGCAATACTTGCATGTCAACATTCGGAGTGCGTGCTTTTGTTGATATTACCGATTCACATACGCGTCGATTTCATTCCGGCTGGAGATTTGCAGCTTCTCAAAAATGCTCTCCATGTACGACTTCACCGTGTTGACGGAAATGCCCATCAGCGCGGCGATTTCCTTGTTGCTGCGACCCTTCGCGGCCAGCATGGCAATCGAAAACTCGTAGGGTGTGAGCGCGTCGGTCACCTGCAGCGTCGACACGGGGTTGTGAATTTTCATCCACCCGCGGCTGAAGCGGTAGACCGACTGCACAATCTTGTTGTACGTTTCCGGCTCCTGCTTGCGCAGCGCGCGCTCCACCTGCCCCTGCAAAATGCCGTGATGCTCCACAAACGGGTGGATGTACCCCTCGCGGCTGGCAATGCTCCACGCGGCATCGAACTTCTGCTCCGCGCGTTCATCCTGCTTCAGGCTCATGCAAATCATGCACAGGACGATGTTGAGGTAGATGCTGTCAATGGGGTAGCGCGTGCCCGCCATCAGCAGGGCGGATTCGGCAATGCCCATCGCGTGTTCGTATTCGCGCCGGATGTAGAGCGCGTGGGCGATGGCGTACATGGCGAAATACTGCATTCCGGGCGGAAGAATACCGATAGCGGGGCGGATAGGGGTCAAGTCGAGCTTCTCGGAGTGGAAGAACACGCTGATGAGCGCGTCGGTAATGCTGCTGTACAGCCGCCACGAATCGTCGTTTGCGCGCTGCCCGTCCCGCTGAATCATTTCGAGATTCCGGCGGCACTTGGCGGCATCCCCCGTCTGCAGCATCGCCATCGTGTTGGTAATCAGCGCGGACAGGCGGATTTCGGGGCACTTGCTCGTCAGGTATTTCTCGCTGATTTCGCGGGCTTCCTCGTGCTCATCGCGGAAATAGTGGTGCAGGGCGCGGGCGATGTCGCGTTCCTCCTCGTCGTTTATGGTCAGCAGGAGATTTTGGAAGCCGTTGTCGCACGGGCGGGAAATCAGCGGCATATAGCACTTTGCCATCCGCGGGGGGATTTTTTCCTGCCCGCGCCGCCCGCTCTTGCGCAAATCCGCCGGATGCGGCGTATTCGCCGGAATCAGCCACCCGCCCGATTTCCGGATTGCCCCCTGAATCCGCCCGGTATTCAGGTAGTAATTGACCATACGGATGGAAACGCCCCACAGCTCCGCTATTTCCTTTACGCTGAGGTAGTCCAATGCGCATCCCCTCCTTGTTCTCCTTGTTTACGCTTACGGAATTGGCTCCCAAAGCATGGTCGCCGTTCGATTGCCATACGAGCCCTTGGGCAGCATGTAGGAGCGCGGCGTTCCTTCTACGCCGTCGATTTTCCAGCCTACAAAGGTGTAGCCCGGGAGGTAGTAGGACGGGTCTTCTTCCGGTGTCCCGAAATAAACTTGGTTGTTGATGGTGTATTGAACCCAATTATATGCTTTGCCGTGGCTCACGTAGGTAATGGTGTACGTCGCCACACGCCACTCCGCCTCGTAAATGCGGTCGCCGGTTGAGCCTTCGGGGATAATCATCGGCGTTGAAGGGAACTGACCGCTGCCATCGAGGACCCAGCCGGCAAATTCGTAGCCCGGACGCTCGGGAGGGATGGGCAGGGTGACGGAATCCTCCACGGTGTAGCGTATCGAAGCTATGACTGCGCCGCCGTTCGTGACCAGTGTGATGGTGTATCTGATCACCTTCCAGTTTGCGGTATACGCCTTGTTTCCCGTCGAACCCTTCGGAATTTTGACGCTTGTCTGCGGCGTCGTGATGCGCTCGCCCGTCCAGCCGACAAACTCGTAGCCGTTGCGGGTCGGGGTCGGCAGCTCGAAATCCTCATCCGTTATGGTGTAAACCATCTTTTCTTGACCGCTGCCGCCGCTCAAATCCATGGTGATGGTGTACTCCGCCAAACGCCACTCCGCCTTGTAATGGAGGTCGCCGGTTGTGCCATAGTAAATAATGAGCGTCGTGGCAGGGAGCATACCGCTGCCATCGAGGGTCCAGCCGGCAAATTCGTAGCCCGGACGGAGAGGGTAAGGCAGGGTGAAGGAATCCTCCACGGTGTATTTTATCGGAGACACGTTTGGACCGCCGTTCGTGTCCAGTGTGATGGTGTATTCAATCACCTTCCAGTTTGCAGTATACGCCTTGTTCCCCGTCGAACCCGTCGGGATGGTCACATTCAACTGCGGCATTATGATGCCCTCGCCCGTCCAGCCGACAAACTCGTAGCCGTTGCGGGTCGGGGTCGGCAGGGCAAACTCTTCATCTTCCACGGTGTAAAGCAGTGTTGTTTCGCCGCTTCCGCCGTTCAAATCCATGGTAATGGTGTATCCTGTCAGTTCCCAGTTCGCGGTATAGGTCTTGTTGCCTATCGAACCTTGCGGCAGAACAACCGTTAGCTGCGGCGCCATGTCGCTGTTGACTGTCCAGCCAAGGAAGGCATAGCCCTCGCGGGTCGGGGTCGGCAGCGTTACAGCTTGCTCCACCGTGTAGACAAGCGCTTCCGACGTGCCCGCGCCGTCCATGTCCAGCAGCGTAATGGTGTATTCAATCACCTGCCAATTCGCGGTGTAGGTGCGGTCGCCCGTGCTTCCCTGCGGGATTTCAATGGTTTCCTGCGGTTCGGTGATGCCCTCGCCCGTCCAGCCGAGGAAGATGTAGCCCGTGCGAACCGGGGTCGGCAGCTGGAACGCTTCCGATTCCACCGTGTACTGGATGGGGCGGATTGGATCGCCGCCTGCCGTGTCCATCGTGACGGTATAAAGCTTGTCCGCCGTCAGCGTCAAGGTCAGCGGCGCGTAGGGCATGAGGAAGGAAACCGCGTCGTTCCCCTCGCTGATACTCAGGGAAACAGCCGGGTCGCTCAGGAAAACGTGGATGCCGCGATAGCCCGCTGCGGGCGCGATTTGCACCGTCACCTGCTCACCCGCACGGCACAGCAGGTCGTTGCCCGCCGCCGGCATGTCGCTGCCCCAGAGGACGTTCTGCGCGTCGATGGTCACGCGCTGCGTGTCCGCCGTCCACGTCAGCGTAACGATGCGCTTTTCTTCGCGGCCTGTTACGGGCAGGAATGTGTCCGTCTCCTCGCCGCGCAGTCCCGTCAGGTGAATGAGGGCACGCTCGTCCACGCCGAAGTCGCTGCGCTTGAACTGCGTCACCCACTCGCCGCGCTCCTTATCGAAGGTGAAGCTCGCCACGGCGCCGCTGCGCAGGGTCAGGCTCGGCGTGAAGTAATCCGGGCGCGCGCCGCTGATGCGAACACGGTAGGTGATGCGCCCGTCCTGCTCGCCATAGCGGTAGACGTACACCGGGAATTCCGCTACCAGCGTGCTGTCATCCGTCAGCGGGAACACAACATCGCCTTCGCGGGAGAGATAGACATAATTTTCCGCCACGGCAAAGCAGGATTCGCCGCCATTCAGGCGGTAGACCTTGCTCCACGGGTCTGCGCTGCGCATTTCCGGCAGCAGCACATACTGCTCCTGCAAATCCGGATACTTCTCCGCAAACGCCGCCTCGATGCTGTCCATCATGTTGACCGCGCCCATCGGGCAGCTGTCGCCCGTGTACTGCACTGTCGTTTCGGTCAGCAGCGCGCCGTCCCAATCCGCCGTTTCCAGCTGCATGTCCTTCGCGCTCTGGTCAACAAGGCGGAAGCGCACGGTCAGGCTGATTTTCTTCTCCACCTTCAGCTCGCTGCCCATATGCAGCTGCTGCCCCGGCACAAGCGCGTTCTTGCCCGGATTCAGCACAATATCGCCCGTCGGCAGCGGGTCATCCGTCAGGTTCACGAGGTTCGTCGCAATCCCGATATCGAGATTCATCGGCTTGTCCACCACGATGGTGGAGCGGACATTGCCCTCGCCGTTCAGCGACACATTCCCCGACGCGCCCAGAATCAGTTCCTGAACCTCTGCCGCCGCGCCGATGTTCAGCCGAACGTCCTCGTCCGACAGCACATACAGCCGGTCGATTTTGCCGGACGGCAGATTGGCGTTCAGCCCGCCGAGAACCAGCAGATTGCCGTTCATTTCCGGCGCATTGAACTCCGTGTCGCCCAGATGGTCAAAAATCGCGTCGCCGATGAAGGCTTCCGGCGGCTGCGTGTCCTTTTTCAACACGGTGATGCCAAACTTCCCGATGTTCGCCTGAAATGCCGGGTCATCCCAGTCCGTATTGTCCCACATGCCAGCGCCGATTTCTTTCGCCAGCCGCTCCAGCGCTGAGTGCTCGTTCAGCGGCATTTGGGCCTTGTTCAGGGTGTTCAGTGTGTGCAGCGCCGCCATGTTGTTATTCACAATCATGGCCGCCGATGCTGTACCCGCCCAAATGATGCTGCATAAGAGCAGGAAAATGGTGCTCCATCGTGCGATTCGCTTCATACCGTTTCCTCCTTGCTGATAGCTTCCGCAGGCTTTTCCACATGGAAAACGCCTTTTCTGGTTTCAGTATACCATTAGCAAGCGCTGTTTACCACCGCCATTCAATGGATTAATTGGACGTTTCCTCTCCCTTTTCCTGCTGAAAATTCCTGCATTCACGCAGTTTTCCCGTCAATTCGCGCATGTTTTCCGCCGAACACACCTTGCCAAAGCAGGAAATGTCGGTTGCCAAGGATGGCAAAGTGTATCTTTCCAACATGCGAAAAAAAGGCGAACCGGTTTTGAAGCCGATTCGCCCCTGGTTTTGTCCAAACCGGGATGAAATTACTTGGCGATGGTGCAGTGCATGAAGTACTTGTAGCCCAGCGGGTTGGAGAAGAAACCCTGCACGGAGTCGTCGATCATGTAGATGTCGGTGTAGTAGTACAGCGGCACGATGCAGCCGGTATTCATCAGCATATCTTCCGCGATGTGCATCATGGCATAACGGTTCGCGCTGTCGGTGCAGCTCTTGATAGCAGAAATCAGCACGTCATAGGTTTCCGCCCAAGTGCCGTTCTCCACCTTCACGTCGTAGCCGTAGGGGGTCAGGTCGAGGTTGTAGATCTTCAGATCCGCATTCGCGCCCTTGCCGTACTGCACGTCGTTGTTGCCGGAGCCGGTCACCCACATGTCGAGGAAGCAGATCGGGTCGTTGTAGTCCGCCAGCCAGCCGTTGCGCGCGATGGAGTAATCGCCCGCCTTACGGGTGTTCAGGAAGGTGTTCCATTCCTGGTTGTTCAGGTTCATGGTGATGCCGACCGCAGAAACCGCGCTCTGGAGGTATTCGCCAATCGCCTTGTGGGCTTCGGAGGTGTTGTAGAGGTAGGTCAGGGACGGGAAGTTGGTGAAGACGCCGTTCTCCTCGTCGTAGGTGTAGTACTTCTTCAGGGTTTCAACCGCCTTGTCGAAGTTCGCCATGTAGACGTCTTCGTCGTCGGTCACGTCGTAGTAGCCGGTGACGCCTTCCACATGGCCCGCATTCTTGTAGAACTCAGAGCCGTCCGCATCGGTCATGCCCATCGGGACGAAGCTGGACGCAGGAAGCTGACCAGCCTGACCGATTTCGGTGACGATGTAGTTGCGGTCAAACAGGAGGCCAATCGCCTGACGGACTTCTGCGCGCGCCGCTTCCGCTTCTTCGGGGGTCATGTTCGCGAGCAGGTCAGCGGGCAGGATTTCTTCGTTGATGTTCCAGCAGACATAGTAGGTACCAATCTGGCCGGCAACAACGAATTCCGTCGGATACTGTTCCTTCAGGGAAGCGATTTCAGAGGTGGGAACGTCGTCGATCAGCTGCCAGTCGCCCTTCTGGAAGTTCGCCAGCATGTTGTTCGCGTCGTCGGAGAGGTAGAAGTCCAGCTCGTCCATCGTGACCTTGTCCACCGCATGATAGTAGGGGTTCTTGGTCAGGGTGATCTTGCTGTTGTGTTCCCACGCGGTCATGGTGTACGGGCCATTGCCGATGTAGGTGGAAGGATCGGTCGCCCACGCTTCGTTGGCGACGACGTCCTCACGCACGGGCATGTACGCCGGGAAGGCGAGCAGCTCGTTCCAGTAGGCAACGGGGTTGTTCAGGGTAACGGTCAGGGTCTTGTCGTCCACGGCGGTCACAGCGAGGTTTTCCGCCTTGGGGTCGGAGCCGTCCGCAGTGTAGCCCTTGACGACTTCAAACATGTAGCCATAGTCCGCGCCCAGCTCGGAGGAAGCAGCGCGCTTCCACGCGAACTCGAAGTCCTTCGCGGTCAGATCCTTGCCGTCGGACCACTTCAGGCCATCAACGAGCGTGTAGGTGTACGTCACCGTGCCGTCGTCATTGACCACCGGATCCGGCAGTTCCACCGCGCAGTCCGGCAGGATTTCCAGCTTGCCGTCGTCGGTCTGCGCCCAAGTGGACAGGCCTGCGAACAGGTGAGCGACCATCGTCGCGCCGTCCACAGTGGAGTTCAGCGCCGGGTCAAGCGTATCAGGCTCGGACGCGATGCAGACAGCCATGTACGTCTTGCCGTCTTCGGCGACAGCGCACAGGGTGCAGGTCACCATCATTGCGATGGCGAGCAGGAGAGCAGTCAGCTTCTTCATGAAAAAACCTCCCTTAATATTCTGTGACAGCCTTGCTTTTCGTAGACTGTCTGTATCAAAAATGCGTGTTGACGCATCCTTGAAGCAATTTTTTTGCGCGGATAAACACGCGGGCACACTATGCCAGTGTCACCAACGCAATCGTGCGAAAGGGTCAAGGGACGAAGTCCCTTGCAGGGTGCAGGGGCAGCGCCCCTGCCGGAGTCCAGAGGCAGAGTCTCTGGCGTCTCCCCTTTTACCCCAGTTCCTTCACCCGGTGGCAGGCGACGAAGTGACCCTTCTCGACTTCGTTGAAAGGCGGCATCGACTGCGCGCAGGCTTCGGTGGCGTAGGGGCAGCGCGTGCGGAACGGACAGCCCGACGGCGCGTTCAGGGGGCTTGGAATGTCGCCGGAGAGGACAATGCGCTTGTTCGCGCGCGCCGCCTTCGGGTCAGGCAGCGGAACGGCGGACAAAAGCGACTTGGAGTACGGGTGCAGCGGGTGATTGTAGATTTCCTCCGCCGACGCCAGCTCCACCATCTTGCCCAGATACATCACGGCGATTCTGTCCGAAATGTGCCGCACAACCAGCAGGTCATGCGCAATGAACAGGTACGTCAGCCCCAGCCGATCCTGCAAATCATCAAACATGTTGATGACTTGCGCCTGAATCGACACGTCCAGCGCCGACACCGGCTCGTCGCAGACGATGAATTCCGGATTCACCGCCAGCGCGCGCGCAATGCCGATGCGCTGCCGCTGACCGCCGGAAAACTCGTGCGCGTAACGCGAGGCATGTTCGCTGTTCAGTCCGACATACCCCAGCAGCTCCAAAATGCGCTCCTCCCGTTCCTTCTTGGAGGAATACAGGTGGTGCACATCCAGCGGTTCGCCCACGATGTCCGACACGGTCATGCGCGGGTTCAGCGAGGAGTACGGATCTTGGAACACCATCGTCGCCTTCGTGCGGAACTTCTGCAAGTCCGCTTTCGTCTTGACGGGCTTGCCATCGTAAATGATTTCGCCCGCCGTCGGCTTGTACAATTGGAGGATGGTGCGCCCAACAGTCGTCTTGCCGCAGCCGGATTCGCCCACCAGACCGAGCGTTTCGCCCTTGTTGATGGTGAAGGACACATCATCGACCGCCTTCAGCGGCTTGGTGCGGAAGAAGCCCATGTTGATGTCAAAGTATTCTTTCAGTCCTTTGACTTCCAGCAGCGGCTGGTGCATCTGCGCTTCAGACACAGGGCACTCCTCCTTCCTCCGTGATGCTGCCGTCCTCCACGCCCTTCTTGACGTTCATCCAGCAGGTTGCCATATGGTCGTCATTGATGAGCATCCGAACCGGCTTCTCTTTCAGGCAAATCTTCATCGCCGCCTCGCAGCGGGGCGCGAACGGGCAGCCTTTGGGCATGTTCAGCAGGTCAATCGGCGTACCGGTAATCGGCTCCAGGCGCTGTCCGTTGTTCTCCGCCGTCGGGATGGAGCGCATCAAGCCCTTTGTGTACTCGTGGCGCGGGTTGTAGAAGATTTCATCCGCCGTACCCTGCTCGCAGATAGAACCAGCATACATGACAATGACCTCGTCGCACATCTGGGCGACAACGCCCAAGTCGTGCGTAATCATGATAATCGCCATGCCCATCTTCTTCTGCAAATCGCGCATCAAATCAAGAATCTGCGCCTGAATTGTCACGTCCAGCGCGGTCGTCGGCTCGTCGGCAATCAGGATGTCCGGCTCGCACGCCAGCGCCATAGCAATCATCACGCGCTGCCGCATACCGCCCGACAGCTCGAACGGGTACTGCTTCATGCGCTTTTCCGGCTCGTTGACGTTGACCAGCTTCAGCATCTCCACCGCGCGTTCGCGCGCCTGATGGCGGTTGCGGTCGGTGTGCAGCAGAATTGCTTCCATCAGCTGCCGACCGATGGTGTAGGTCGGGTTCAGGGATGTCATCGGGTCTTGGAAGATAATCGAGATGCGGTTGCCGCGCACGGTGCGCAGCAGCTTCTCGTCCGCGCCGACCAGCTCCTGCCCGTCGAATTTCACGCTGCCGCTGACGATTTTGCCCGTCGGCGCAAGAATCTGCATGACGGAATACGCCGTGACGCTCTTGCCCGAACCGCTTTCGCCCACGATGCCCAGCACCTTGCCATGGTCAAGGCGGAACGAAACGCCGTCCACCGCCTTGACTTCGCCCGCGTCGGTGAAGAAGGATGTATGCAGGTCATTGACTTCCAGCAATGCCATTTTGTCCAGCTCCTTTCATCACGCATTCAGCTTCGGGTCAAATGCGTCGCGCAGGCCGTCGCCGAACAGGTTCAGGCTCAGCACGATGAGGCAGATGACCACGGCGGGGATAATCAGGCGATAGGTGTAGGAATAGATGCCGTTGAGCGCGTCAGAAGCCAGCGAACCCAGCGAAGGCATCGGCGCGTTGACGCCCAGCCCCAGGAAGGACAGGAAGCTTTCGGTGAAAATCGCGTTCGGAATTTGCAGCGCGGTCGAAATAATCACGACGCTGATGCAGTTCGGCAGAAGGTGCTTGCGGATAATCCACCGCGCCTTCGCGCCCGTCGCCTGCGCCGACAGCACGTACTCCTGCTCACGGAGGGACAGAATCTGACCGCGAATCAGGCGCGCCATGCCCACCCAATAGAGCAGACCAAAGACGATGAACATGCTGATGATGTTCGAGCCGATTTTCTCTAAGATGGTGCCTTCCACATGCAGCACCTGCCCCAGCACGACCGCCAGCAGGATGATGACCAGCATGTCCGGCAATGAGTAGATAATATCGACGATTCGCATGATGAACAAGTCCACCCTGCCGCCGAAATATCCTGCGACTGCGCCAATCATCATGCCAATCACCAGCACGATGATGCTGGCGAAGAAGCCAACGGCGAGGGAAATGCGTGTCCCGTAGACGACGCGGATGAAGTAGTCGCGTCCGTGCGCGTCCGTGCCGAAGATGTGCGGGAAAACAGATTCCCCTTTGTCGATTTTCTTCAGTTCCGTCTTGCCGTACTGGAACGGTGCGAGGTTGTTGTAGCTGTTGTCCATCGGGCGGCCCTTCGTCTGCCCCAGCATCTGGTCATACGAATACGGCCAGAACATTGGGATAATGATGGAGGACAGCGTAATCAGCACAATCAGAATCAGGCTGATGGTCGCGACCTTGTTCTTCAGCAGGCGCTTCACACCATCGCGGAAAAAGGTCGAGGACGGCCGCATCCGGGAGATGACTTCCTTTTCCTCCGCCGTCGCGGGCATGAAGGAATCCACATCCAGATGCAGGCTAAAGGGCTTTTTCTTGTTCATCATCATGGTGCAGAGGCCTCCTTATTCGTAATCAATGCGCGGATCAACCACCTTGTAGAGCAGGTCGCTGATCAGATTCATAATCACGATTAAAGAGGCGAGGAAAATGGTCGTCCCCATAATCATGGTGTAGTCGCGGTTGGTGATGCTGGATACGAACTGGCGGCCGATGCCCGGCACGGCGAAAATCTGCTCGACGACCATCGAACCGGTGACGATGAACGCCAGCATCGGGCCGAAATAGGTGATAACCGGAATCAGCGAGTTCTTCAGCGCGTGACCGAAGATAATTTTCTTGCCCGAAACGCCCTTGGCGCGCGCGGTGCGGATGTAATCCTGCCCCAGCACGTCGAGCATGGAGGAGCGCGTCAGGCGCGTGATGTAGCTCATCGGGTAGAGCGCAAGGGTGATAATCGGGAGGATCAGCCCTTCGGCCGTCGCGCCGTTCGCGGGTACCCAGCCTAACTTGACTGAGAACACTATCAGCAGGAATGACCCCATAATGAACGACGGCATGGACACGAACGCGGTTGTAATCACCATGATAATCTTATCCAGCACGGTGTTGCGCCGCAGCGCCGCCAACGCGCCGAGGACGATGCCGGCAATCGCCGCGCTGAACGCCGCAATCAGACCAAGCCTTGCGGAGGTCTTCATGCCATCCAGAATAATGTCGATGACCTGACGGCCGCGCTGCTTCAGGCTCGGCCCGAAGTCCAGCTTCGTCACCACGTCGCGCAGATATGTCACATACTGTTCGCCCAGCGGCTTGTCCAGCCCGTACTTGGCCTCCAGCGCCGCCTGCGCTTCCGCGGAAATTGCCTTTTCACTTGCGAACGGTCCACCCGGAATCGAGTGCATCACGAAGAACGTCACCGTGATGACAATCCAGATGGTCAGCAGCGCCAGCAGCACGCGCTTGAGGACATAAAACAGCATCTTGGAATTCATCCGCTTCACCTTCCCGGCAGGGGCGCTGCCGCGTCTGCCTGCGTTTCTTGTTCATCGACGCGCAAAACCAACCAGTTTCACCGCGTCGATGCTTTATTATGCAACACTGTATGGAGAAAATCAAGTGTTTTGCTGCATAAACTGTGTTTTTTTCATGTTTTTTTCGTGTATTTTGAATATTTTCGGCCATGTCGTTGCATTTGTCAAGTTTTCTGCAGTTCCTTGTGCATTTTTGCGCACAAAAAAATGCAGGACGGCGATTCGTCCTGCATCATGGTAACGAAGTGAATTACTCCGCTGCCGCCAAGCTGCCGAAGATTTCCAGCGGCATATTCTCCAGCGCGTCGCCCACTTCCTTGCTGGCAACCTGGAACGTCACGGCGAGAACCGTCTCGTCGTCAAGGAAAGCATACAGCGCCAGCACGGTGTCGCCGGGGGTGTACATCAGGCAATAGTTTTCGTTGACATACAGCTCAGCGAGCATTTCTTCCGTCGCGCCCGCATCCTGAATGCCTTGCAGCAGCGTTTCGAAAGTCATCGCGGACTTCTGCACCGTAATGCTGACCGTCTGGTCGGCGTTGACGGCGAAGAGCAGGATGTTCTCGGCGTTTTCCGTGCCTGCGGGGACTTCCTGAACCGCCCAGTCCGCCGGAATCTGCATCGTCAGACCCGTTTCACCCAGCGCAACCGTCTGCGCCTCGAAGCTGACATTCATTTCAACTGCCGGCACTTCCGCTTCTTCCTCCGCGAACGCAAAGGCAGTGCAGCACATCATGAGCGCCATCAGGAGAGCAAGGAGTTTCTTCATATTTGTTTCCGTCCTTTCATTTCCAGCATGATTCGGCTGATTTTTTTCCATATTGAACAGCCGCATCTGGTAACATTTATGATACCAAATGCAAGCCGCTTTTGCAATACGCTTTCGCGCAGGAAAACGGTTGATTCGCGCGGATTTGGGATTTCAGAATGAAGCAGCTTCCATTTTCATTCGGAAAATGCGAGTGAAGTAACTTTTATTTACTTTTCAATTCTCCCCAAAACAAACAGTTGATTCTTTCCGTAAAAGCGGACTTTGCTTCCCTCCTCCTTCACAAAAAACGGGGCACCGCGAGAGCTTTCGCCCCCGCAGCACCCCGCCATCCGCGGATGCGCAATTCCGCATTGTCCCTTACTTCTTCGTCCAGTCCTGCTTTTCGCCGATGCCGTAGTTCGCCGGCAGCACGTCGTCATCAACCAGCACGAAGCCCAAATCCGCCGTGTAGGTCGTACTGGCGGAGGTCACCTGCACCGGGTTCGATTCGCCGTTTTCGCCCAGAATCGACGCAATCAGCGGAATATCCGTGCGCATACGCGTCGGCACAACTTCCGCCGGGTAGATGGGCTTGAGCGTGTACACGCCGGGATACAGGTTCTCGAAAGTGTAGTAACCGTACGCGTCGGTTGTCGTTTCCGCGACGAGCTGATTGTTGCGCCACAGCTCGATGCGCATGTCGCCCAGACCGAGTTCGCCCGCGTCCTGCAGGCCGTTGCCGTTCAGGTCAAGCCAGCAGAAGTCGCCCAGCGTGCCCGGCTGCACCGCGCCGATGTTTTGCTCCAGCTGATGCTGGCTCATGCGCAGGGCAATCAGGTCGCTCTCTCCCTCGCGGGCGGTGTAGGTCGTCATCACGCTGATGTTCTGCCCGTCCTTGAGGCGCGTGTCGTCCTTTTCTACGACGACGTAGCCGTTCGGGAGCGTCACACGCAGACGATAGTTCCCCGGCATCAAGCCGTCAAAGCGATAGATGCCGTCCTCGCCCGTCGCCGCGGTTTGCAGTTCGCTGCCCTTTTCGTCCAGCAAGATAACCTCCGCGCCGGACAGGGGCGCAATCTCGCCCGCGTTGTCGCACCAGACCATGCCGCCGATGCTTGTGTCAATCTTCAAGCCCAGCATCGGAGCAGTATAGTTGTTGTTTTCGCTAATTTCAATCTCGGTCATGACGAGCTGACTGCCCTCGGTGGTGAAGGTGCTGTCCCCAAGACGCGCCGCCTGCGTACCTTCCTTGAGGTCGTAGACAAGGCTGTACACGCCGGGGGCAATGCCGTCGATGGCGAACCGCCCATCCGCATCGGTCTGCACCTGCGCAAACACCGCGCCGGTTTCATCCAGCAGGGTCAGCGTCTCGTTTTCCGGGGTGATTTCGCCCGCGTCCATGCGGCCGTTGTCATTCTCATCCACCCAAACCTGACCGGACATCTTCGACGGAATCACGCCGCCAAGCGCCTGATTCAGCCATTCCTCGCCCAGCCCGATTTCGATGTTCACCTGCTGCTCGTTCAACCCGTGCGTCAGCGGCAGGGTCACATTGTCGCCCAGCTTGGAGAGCACCATGCTCTCCGGGAAGCGCAGGGTCAGCGTGTAGGTGTCCGGCCGCAGCCCGGTGAAGCTGTACGCGCCCGTCGCATCGGTGACGACGGTCTGCTCCGTCAAATCCTCGCGGGAGGGGGTCAGTATCAGCGTCACGCCGGCAAGCGCCGCTTCGTTTGCATCCTGCGCGCCGCTGCCGTTGTGATCGGCAAACACCATTCCTTCAATGTCGCCCAAAGCCAGTGCGCCGCACAGGGGCGCGGTGACTTCTTCGCCCACGCCGATGGTAAAGGAATCCGTCGTGCCGTCGGAATCCGGCGCGATGGTGTTGCCGCCGTCCGTCAGAGGAGCAAACACGCCGTCGCCCGGCAGCTCGTAGCGCAGGCGGTACGTTCCGGGCAGCACCGCGTCAAACAGGAAACTGCCATCCGCGCCGATGGTGCGGGTCGCCACGTCACCGGTTTCGTCCATCAGGTGAACCACCGCGCCGAGCAAGCCGCCTTCATCCGCGTCGCGCAGGCCATTGTCGTTCTTGTCGGCAAACACCACGCCGGACACATGGCCGGGGGTAATCATACCGATATCAAGACCCGTCAAATCCGCGCCCATTGTCAGCGCCACCGGTTCGCTTTCGCCCGCGCCGCCGGAGAGGTTGCGGAGGATATTGCCGTCGCCCGTGCGCGTGAACGCCAAGCCGCGGTTCGCGGTCGCGCTCACGGTGTACTGCCCCGGCGCAAGGTCATCGAAAGTATACACGCCGCTGCGGTTCGTTTTCGCCGTGCGGGTATTGCCGTTTTCATCCGTCAGGGTGACGGTGAAGTTGTTGACCATCTTTTCCGCGTCCATCCGGCTGCCGGAGAAGTCGTCATCCAGATACACCGTGCCGGAGATGCTGCCGTAAGTAATCGCGCCGATGGCCATCGTCATCTCGCTGTCGTTCTCCAGCACCACATCGGAAATCGTGTACTCGCGGCGATCATTGCCGGGGGCGAACATGTTGCCGTACTCGCCATCGCCCGCGATGGTGTACACATAGCCCTGCGGAATCGTCGCTTTGACGCGGAACGTGCTGCCGCGGATGTTGGCGAAGGTGAAGCGCCCGTTCTCGTCGGAGACGGTGTTCAGCAGCTCCTTGCCGATGGCCTGACGGTACAGGACGACCTTCACGCCTTCCAGCGTCTTTTCGCCCTCGTCGTACACGCCGTTGTTGTTTTCATCCAGGAAGCAGATGCCGTTGATGTCAGAGCCCTTCATCACGCCAAGGAGGACTTCCTCCAAATCACCGCGTTCAAGAATCACCTGATCCGTTTCGGAGCGCTTGAATTCGCTGGTGATGATGGAGCGGCGATTACCGCCCGTCTGACTGTAGCGCGCAAACACCAAGCCGTCCGGCAGGCTGTATTCGACATTGTATGTGCCATAGCGCATTTGACCGATGTAGAATTTGCCGTCCTCGCCGCTCTCGGTTTCGTACACCAAGCCGTTTTTCACGCCGACGGCGCGGATTTTGATGCCCGCTTGACCGGGTTCGCCGTCCTGATACACGCCGTCGTCGTTTTCATCCAGCCACACAAGGCCCTGCAGCGCCGCCATCGTCATCACGCCGACGCCCACGTCGGTCACAGAACCGGCTTCGAGGGTCAGCGGCACGCTGTTTTGCACTCGTTCGGTCGTTTCATCCATGATGGACATGTTCGCGCTGACATTTTTGCCGTGCGCGCCATGGCCGAAGCCCGCGGGCAGCTCGCTGCGCAGGACGTACGTCCCCGCCGGGACAGCCAGCGACACTTCACCGTTCTTGTCCGTTTCGCCGGATGCCACAACAACCTCCACGCCGTTGACTTCGGTGATGAGGCTCATCGTCGCGCCGGACACGCCTTCCTCGTACTTCCCGCGTGAACCGTTGTTATCGTTGTCGCGGAAGGCGTGGATGGTCAGCGCCGCCGGATTCGCCGCCTTCGCGGTCACAGTCGCGGGTTCGTCGCTAATGACGAGCGCGCCGTTGGCAAGGGTCACGCCCGCGTCATAGCGGACGACGTACGTCCCGTATTCGAGGAACTCCGCCTGCCAGGCGCCGTTTTCATCCGTCACAGCTTCCGCCGCGACTTCGCCCGCCTGATTGACCAGCTGCACCTGCACGCCGCTCATCGGCTGACCGTCCAGCCCCAGCACCACGCCGGAAGCGTCGCCGGTGGCATGGTTCGCCAGCGCCGGCAGCACAACGGTTTCGCCTGCGCCGATTTCCACCAGAATGCTCGCCGTCACGCCCATATCGGTCGTGCTGAGCGTCCAGCCCTCGGTGTCATACAGGCCGCGCGGCAGGGTTGCCGTAATCTGATAAGTATCAGGATACAGGTCGTTCAGCGCAAACGCGCCGCTGACCGTCATCTGTTCACTCATCCGCTGGCCGGAAATCGTCACTTCCGCCGGGGCAGACAGGTCGTCGATGCTGCCGGTCATGCCGCCGCTGAGCGTCAGATCCAGTTCATACCGGCTGGTCTGCATCGCCTGAATGTTCACCAGCCACTGTGCCTGACCCTTTTGCAGGTTCGGCCAGTCGTTCACGCCCGTCAGCAGCGTGCCTTCCGGCAGCGTCACCGTGACGGAGTACGTCCCGTGGAAGAGGTCGGCTTCCTTCACCGTCTCGCCATCAGTCAGGTAGCCCGTGCGGGTCGTTTTGCCGTCCTCGCTGACAATCTGGTACGCCACTGCCGCGTTCACGCCGCGCATGAGCATCGTCAGCGTGCCGTCCACGGGTTCAGGGGTGGGGGTCGGCGTAGGCGTAGGCGTCGGGCTCGGCGTGGGCGTCGGGCTCGGGGTCGGGGTCGCCGTCGGGGTTGGCGTCGGCGCTTCCGTGGGTTTCTCCGTCGGTTCCTCCGTCGGATTCTCGGTCGGCGCTTCCGTCGGCGCTAAGGTCGGGGTAGCCGTCGGGGTCGGCGTAGGTGTTGCCGTTGGCGTAGGCGTTGCCGTCGGGGTCGGTGTAGGTGTCGGGGTGGGCGTCGGCGTAGGCGTAGGTTCAGGCGTGGCGGTCGGCGCCATCGTCGGCGGCACATAGTAATAGGAAGCGTTCACCTTCGTCACGGAATCCGCACCCGTGTAGCGCTCAATGTTGATAATCTTGTCGCGCCAGCTTTCAATGGCCAGCGAAGCCTTCGTCATGCGCAGGGTATACAGCCCCGTATGAATCGCCGCCGGCAGGGCATAGTCACCCCGGCTGTCGGTGTCGAAGGAGAGAATCGTCTCGCCGCGCTCGTTAATCAGGTCAAAAGAGGAGCTGCTCTCCGTGTGCACGGTGAACAGACCCGTGTCCGTCAGCACAGCAATGACCGCTTTGTTCAGCCGTCCGCCGACAATTGACACGGTGTAGCTCGCCGCCATGATGGCGTCCTCCGGCATCGTTTCCGCCACCGGGACAAGCTGCACATTGCCCGTGCCAGGGACGGAAATCGGGTCGCTGCCGAAGTCGGTCAGGCGAATCGTGCCGACCGCCTCCCCGTTCTGCATGACGGTAAAATCGCCCGTGAATTTCCGGGATTCATACGTTCCCGCGCTTGTGGCATACATGCCCAGAAAATCCACTTGCAGCATCGTCAGCTCCGATGCCGCAGCCGTGGGGAGCAGCATCAGCAGCATTCCCAGCGTGAGCAGGAGTGACAGAAATCGCTTGCCAAGCATCCTCATCTTGCCTGTTCCTCCATCTGAATCATCCGCAAGCCGTGCGGAGTAAAGTCACAGAATAATCCATGTACTATGGTAAAGCAATCCGCCCGACTTGTCAACCATTCCGCGCATATTTTTACAATTTGATTGCTTTTCTGGTCGAAAATCAGCATGTTCCGGCAATGAAAAAGAAGGCTGACTTTTTCAGCCAGCCTCCCATCCGGATACTATTTCCAAATGAGAATGCACCGAGATGCACCGCAAATGATTCGTTCTGGCTAACGCAAACGCCAGCATGGGAAAGGCGCAAGCAGATAGCACAGCCAAATGCAGGAAACAGTATCAGTTGCTGCCGCCCATCAGCAGGGTCAGCATGCTCTCCGGCAGACTCATCAGCAGGGTCATGGGCAGGTTCTGCAGGTTGTTCATCACCTTGACGAACCACGTCTGGAACTCACTGTCCGTCATCGCGCCCAAATCCTGCGCCTTGCTTACGTCCAGCGCGTCCTTCGCGTCGCAGGTGCGGGTTTCCGCCGTGATGGTCACAACGTCCAGACCCATGAAGCGCACCAGCACATCCACCTTGCGGACGCCCTGTTCGCCGTCCATCGTCGTAGCGGTCGTCACCACAACGCCGAAGCCCTGCTCGACACCGTCCACCGTTTCCTTGATTTCCACATCAACAACGCTGCTGTCCGTGCCGACGCCCTTGCCGCTGACGTTGATTTCAACGAGGTCTTCGCCAGCATAGGCGGTCAGGTTCGCCGTGAAGTTCTCCAAGTCGCCTGCGAAGGTCAGCGTCGCCGCGGTATCTTCCGCGCTCTTGATGGTCACAAGCCACGTCGCCACGCCGTCCGCCGTGTTGCGGGTCATCGTGAAGGAGATCGGCAGGGGTTCTTCGCCGCCGTTGTTGATCTTCACCGAAGCCGTCATGCGAACCAGCTCGCCTGCTTCAGTCATCCAGTATTCATAAACGATGTCATCCGCGTAGAGATCTGCTTCATCAAGTTCTTTCAGCAGGTCGTCCCAGCTCGTGTCAGCAGCGGAAAAAAGCGCATCCATGTAAGCACCGACGCTCGGAACGCTGTGGATCATTTCCAGCAGGGCTTTCGTCATCTCGACGATCTTTTCCGGCGGAACGGTGACTTTGACGTAGCTCTTCGCCGCGTCGCAGTCGCCGGGCTGCTCGGTCACTTCTGCCATTTCTTCACCGGACAGTATTTCGTTCATCATGGTCATGAACGCCGTGGTGTCCGCCTGCGTCAGTTCTTCCATGAGCTGCTCTTCCGTCATGCTGCTCAGATTCGCCGCTGCTTCCATCAGGGCAGTGTATTCCGCATTGCCGCTCAGCTGTTCCTTCGATTCTTCAATCGCCTTGTCGATCTCCTCGTCGCTCTGACCGGACATCTTCATCGTCGCGCGGAGGGCTTTTTCCTTGATGGCTTCCACGTCCTTGCTGTTCACAGCAATCACGCCGCCCAGCAGCGCGCTGGACACATACATCAGCTGGTTTTCTTCCGCAGCAGTCGTCAGCGATGCCATACCCAGCACGCTCTTGCCGCTCAGGTTCAGGTCAAAGCCAGCTTCGTCGCCCTGCTGATAGCCGGTCAGGGACAGCGACGCCAGCAGGTCGTTGATGGCAGCCATCGCGGTGTCATCCCCGCCCAGCGCCGCCACGAGGTCAGCGTTCAGATCGTGGATGGTAATGGTGGTTTCCTGACGTGCGGCATTGTCCCACACGCTGTTTTCCGCCATCGAGGTCAGGGGCATCGCCAGCATCATGATGCTGAGCAGTACCGCAAGCAATTTCTTCATGGGGTTTCCTCCTTGTTATTTGGTTTCCCTTTTTCTTTATAGCGAACACTGCGGAGCAGTGATGCTTTCGGTTGACTTACTCTGCGTTGTCGAGAATCAGCTGCGACACGCTGGTGGTGAACTGGCGCGTGCTGTCCGGCAAATTCATCATGAACCGCGGCAGAATCTGCCCGGCGGTGAACATCACGCCCGTCATGTACGCCTTAAAGCGCGCACTGCTGATTTCGCCCAAGTCCAGCACGTCGCCATCCGACAGCAGCGGACGCGATTCGCACGGGCGCGTTTCGGCGGCAATCGTCAGGAAGTGTTCGCTATGCCACAACAGCCGCACAGCCACGTCCTGCCGTACTTCGCCATCCACCATCTGGGTGTCAATGCTGGCGCTCCAGCTAAGGCCCTTTTCTTCCCCGTCCACCGTGCGGTGCATTTCCAGCAGGACATTCGCTTCGTTCGTCAGCGACGAAATGGTGCAGCGGTACAGCCTCTGTTTGCCGTCATCCGACGCAATCAGCACCGCTATTCCGCCGTTGTCCTCCATCTTTATCTGAACGTTCTTGCCCTTGCCCGCTGTTTCCTGCCGCCAATCCAGCCGCACGTCGTCGCCCGTCGGATGGAAATTCACCGTGATTGCTGCGTTCAGCAGCGTATCCTGCGCCAGCGTCGGCGTATGGGTCGGCGCAACCTTGTAGCTGATCACCACCCGCAGCAGGCGCATCGACGAATCCACATACTGCGCCACCTGCGCATCTTCCACCAGCAGCGTCTGCTGACGCAGCCACGTCTGCAAGTCCGTATCCTCGACGGGCTGATCCTGCGCGAACGCCACCAGCTGCCGATACGTATTGAGCAAATCCACATACGCCTTGACGGCGGGCGTTTCTTCCACCGTATCCAGCAGAATGCACAGCACCTCCATCAGCTGCTCATTGCTGAGGGGGAAGTACAGAATGTTCTTCGCCGATTCGCATCCTTCGGGTGGATTCGAGACGCTTTCCACCCGCGTAACCTTCAATATCTTGTTCAAGCGCGTAGCAGCCTGCTGCCAGTCCGTCTCGAACAAGCCATTGGCAATGTCCTCCGACTGCATTTCGCCCGTTATCAACGGATTTTTCGTGATTTTCGCCAGCAGTGCGCCCACGTTCTCATACTCTTGCGCAATGGATTCGCTGACCTCCTTGGCAGACAGCTCCGTCCCGGCATCCGCATATATGCTCTGGGACGCATTCCACTGATGCAGGATTTCCGCGATATGCCGCATGTCCTCGTCGAGATTCAGGTACACCGTGCCGCCCAGCACATCACTGCTGATGTAGACATCCGCGCCGCGGCTCTGCACGCCGTAATCCACAATGGACTGGTCATTCAGAAACAGCTCACACGAGGTGAACCCCTGCCGATAGACCTCCACGCGCAGGGCATCCAGCAAATCCCGATACGCGGTTTCCGCCGCTTCCTCCATTTCCGCCATGAGCGCCCGCCCGTTGAAATCGCGGAAGGTAATGGTCGTCAGCGTCGCTTGGGGCGCAGTTTCCTCCGCCAGTCCGCACAGCGGCAGCATCAGCGCCAGCGTCAGCAGAATCGCAAGCAGCTTCTTCATTCGTCAGCCTCCTTGACATTCGTTTGTGCGCTTTTCAGCATTCCATTACCATTATATCAAAAAAAACACCTGTTGCAAGCGAATATGCGCAAGTTTTACAATTCCGTGCCTGAAAGATGCAAATTTGCGTCTGAAAGCGCAGCTTCGCGGAAAAATGCTTGATGCCGTCATGCAAAATTTCTGTGAATGGCGCAAAAGGCCGTTTTCCCCTCTTGTGAAGCGCGAAAAAATATGCTACAATAGACAGAGTATTCCGGATTACTGAAAGGAGCTAATTCGCATGGAATTTCTGACCAAGCTTTTGGGCATCGCCACCGCCGTTGCGGAAACCACCACCGGTGCTGCCGACCCTGCCGCCGTCACCACGGATTCTGCCGCTGGCGGCATTGTCGGTATTCTCTTCAGCCTTCTGCCGCTGCTGCTGGTTTTCGTCCTGATGTACTTCATGATGATTCGCCCTGAGAAGAAGCGCCGCAAGAAGGAGCAGGCCATGCTCGCGTCCCTGAAGAAGGGCGACCGCGTGTGCACCATCGGCGGCATCTACGCCACCATCGAGAGCATCAAGGACGACACCATCACCCTGAGCGTCGGCAAGGGCGACCAGACGATGGTTGTTGCGCGCTGGGCGATTCGCTCGGTGGAAGATGTGACCATCGAGAACGAGACCGAATCCTTGAACTAATCGCAAAATTCCCGGCTTCGTGCCGGGTTTTTTTGTGCCCGATTTTCCCGCCGCGCATATGCTGGGAGTGAACAGCTCACACGATGGGAGGAATCGCCATGAATCAGCGTCCGAATTGCTGCCGTCCCATGCCGCCGCAAGCGTCTTGCCCGTCCAGACCGCCTTGCCCGCCGCAACCCGCTTGCCCGGCTTGTCCGCCGACGCAGAAGGGCGTTTTATTGCCGCGAATCCTCGCCAGCGGGCGGGAATGGCAGCGGCGCGCGTGTGTGGCGCTGTACGTCGGCGGTTTGCCGGAGGATGCGAACGGGCGATTGCGGCTCGTCGGCGTTACGGCGTGCGGTGACGCGGATTGGGAGATTGCGCCGTACCAAGAACCGCGCCCGTGCGGCTGCCGCGGATGCCGACCGTCTCGACCCGCGCCGTGCCTTCTGCGGGTGAATATTCCGGTTGTTTGCCAAGTGCAGGCGGAATGCGGGCAGGTTTTGCGCGGCGAAAGTGTGCTGACGACGGATGTTGCGCTGCCGATTCGCTGTGTGCAGGCGGAATGCTGGCGCAACCAGATGATGGTGCTTCCGTGCGTTCGGCTGATTGACGGCGGCGCGCCTGTGTGTGCGGATGGCTGCCGTCCCCCTGTGTTCGATTGCACGATTGAACTGCTCGTCGAAGCCTACATGACGCGATGGGAAGCGTGCGGCAGCCCTGCGCCGACTTGTCCGGATTTACCGCTATTCCCCCCGCCGCCGTTCGGGTGACAAGGGCGTTGGAAGACCCAAGGGGCTTTGCCCCTTGACCCCAGCAGGGACGTTGTCCCTGCACCCTGCAAGGGAGTTTCTCCCTTGACCCTTTCGCGCGATTGGGTTGGTGACAACTGCATACTATGCCCGCGTGTTTATCTGTCATCCGTTCCTCCACGCCCCTTCTTTCCCATTGTAACATGGGAGGTGAAGGCGAAGGAGTCCAGAGGGCGACCGCAAAGCCCTCTGGCACTCCCGGAAAAGACCAATATCATAGGAAAAAGCAGCCGCATCCCCTGCGCCCAATCGTTCGCGCGGGGGATTTTCTCTTTCCCCCCCCGAACGACAAAAAAGCGCCCTTGACTCTCGCGAATCAAGGGCTAATAGGAATCCGGCAGCGACTTATCCTCCCGGGCCGTGTCCAGCCAAGTACTTTCAGCA
>OLXZ01000089.1_pt1 | contig 65369 bp, 33 predicted proteins | sample 1673901 | NCBI WGS metagenome assembly OLXZ01 (sample SAMEA103958131, study PRJEB25191) | human gut metagenome | reverse complement strand
AAATAAGAAATGACGAATAATTTACGAAAAAAGACACAATCCTCACGGACTATGCCTTTCCAATTGCTAACTTTAATTCTTAAATGCTTGTATTAAATCCGCAACATAATAATTACTATGTACGGACAAGCTTCATAATTTCTTCAATCCTTTTACCTCTTCTTTTGTTGCTTCTCGAACACTGATAGCCACCCCTCCACTACTTGCCAAAGGTTGACGCAGCACACTCTTTGACGTTACTATGCCACGACGGATGTCATAGCTCTGCGGATTATCTTTCCAGTCTGCATCCCGACCATCTGCATAAACGGTAACAATATATTTCCTTCCTTCGGGTAAGAAAGAGAAAGGAATAGTTGCCGTACGAGGATGTTCGTCGGTAATAGCACCTACATACCACTCTTGTTTTCCTTTGGCTTGACGAGCCACTGTGATATAATCACCCGGTTCGGCTTCCAAATACCAAGAATTGCTCCAATCCACCGCTACATCCTTAATAAATTGAAACGCATCGGGAAAACGGCGATAATTATCCGGCAGGTCTGCTGCCATCTGTAACGGAGAGGGCATCGTTACATATAGAGCCAATTGTTTTACCAATGTAGTACCCGCCTGACCTTTAGGTTTCGAACTATTATAATACGAAAGTTTTGTCTGGAAAATACCAGGAGTGTAATCCATCGGACCACCCTTCAACCGAGTAAACGGCAAGATACAAGTATGATCCGGATCATTGCCCCCCATAGATTCAAACTCACCACCACGGGCAGATTCTTGCGCTACCCAGTTGGGCCAGGTCCGACACAAGCCGGTGGGACGAACAGCCTCGTGACTATCTACCATAATCTTATAATCAGCAGCACGCTTCACCACATGTATATAATGATTGTTCATCCATTGTGAGGAATGATATTCACTACGGGGAATGATTGAGCCCACATATCCTGTCTTTACAGAATTATAGCCATTATCTACCATAAATTGAAAGGCTACATCCAGCTGCCGCTCATAATCGGCAGCATTAGCAGCCGTCTCATGATGCATGATAATCTTTACCCCCTTTGATTTGGCATAGGCATGTAGTACCGCAACATCAAAGTCCGGATAAGGTTTGTCAAAAAGGAACTGACGATCCTTACGATAGGATGCCCAATCTTCCCAACCTTCATTCCAACCCTCAACCAATACCGCATCAATACCATTCTCCGCCGCAAAGTCTATGTACTCTTTCACATGTTCAGTATTGGCCGGATGATGTCCATTAGGAGTTAACTTTGAATAGTCGGTTATGCCGGGTTTAGCCTTATAATAGTCGCTATATGCCCATGTACCCCCTCCACCAGTAAACATCTCCCACCAGACACCGATAAATTTCTGTGGCTTAATCCAAGAAGTATCTTCCAGCTTACAAGGTTCATTCAGATTAAGAATCAACTGAGAAGCAAGGATGCTACGTGCATCGTCACTAACCATAATTGTACGCCACGGGGTATGCAACGGTAATTGCAGATATCCTTTCTTTCCTAATTTATCGGGAGTAAGATGAGCAGAAAAGTTAAACTCTTTATCATCCACATTCAGCAACATGGCAGAATAATCTACCAAGGCAGCTTCATGAATATTGATATAAAGTCCTTCGGTAGTCTTTATCATAAGGGGTGTTTGTACTGTGAATGAAGTCGCTTTAGCTTCATATCCTTTTTTACGTAGATTACGTTCCATAGCTTCGCGCACTTCGGAAATGGCCGCAGTAGTATAGGCAAACTCATTCGTATCATAATCACCGGGAATGCAATAGAGTGTATGATTACCGGTCAGATTGAATTCCGTCAGTTCGTCTTTTACCGTCAGATAATTCATGGTTTTCTGCTCCGGCAACTCATAACGGAATCCGAGTCCATCGTCAAACAATCGAAAACGTACAATCATCGTACGGTCGTGCTTTGCCGGTTGTGAGAAAGTGACAGTAAGTTCATTGTAATGGTTACGGACTTTTTCATACTCTCCCCATACAGGCATCCAAGTTTCATCAAAAGTAGAATTTGTTGCATCAAGAATCCGGAAGCCATTTGACAAATCCGCTTCTTCCATAAGTATTCCCAAGGCAGAAGGTTCTACAACCGGCTCTCCTTTGTAATATAAGCTATAGACCGGCCCCCCCTCGGAATCAAGCACAACATTGAGTTTCAGATTCCCATTGGGAGATAACAATTCGTGTGCCATCGCCACACAAGCAATTCCCAGAAATACAACTGTTAATAATACATGTTTCATATACATCCGTTATTGTTGATATATAAAATATTGATAAGGCTCCATCGTCATTACTGTAGGCAACTCCACATCCACACCGGCAATCACATCGGTCATGGTCTTGCCAGCATGCTCCATAGGTACTTTCACTTGTACAGACTCATTGGCGGTATTCACCATGACCAACATGCCATGACTGCCTGCTGCCCGATAAAATGAAGCGACATCTCCGGTAGTATAAACTTCCAGTTCACCACCACGTACACTGCTCGTAGCTTTATAGGCTCTGATGATTTCTGCCATCTCTTGCGCAAAGACTTCATTGGACTTCAAGTCTATAACTCCGTAATTGAAAAAGTTAAGTGACCGCGGATAGGCTACTTCCTGCGAACTATAAATAAGAGGTATCCCCTCGAGCATAGTCGTTAATACAAAAGCAGACATGGCACCACGCTCACCGCCATAACATTCTATCGGTGATGCCTCACTTGCCTGGTCATGATTAGTAGAATAGCGTAACCGTAACGTACCCTTCGGCATTCCCTCCAATTCGGAAGTATTCATAGCATAAAGGTCAGTAAGTGAGCATTTACCGGCATAATAGTCTTTCAGTTTACTATGGAAGTTCCAGCCGTAGAGCAGATTGAAACCATTGTTCATTAAAGACGTTTTTCCGCCTTCGGCAAGCATCAGCAAATTATTGTCAAGTGTACGGAGCTCGGCGATTGCTTTCTTCCAGAAAGCATCTGGTACCCCCTCGGCATAATCACAACGGTATCCATCAATACCAATTTCTGTTACCCAATACTTCATGGCATCAATCATGGCTTGCTGCATGGTTTCGTTGTCAAAATTCAAGTCAGCAACATCCGCCCAAGGCTGTTCTTGAGGTTGTACCACATTGCCATTTGCATCCTGTGTATACCAATCCGGATGCTCAGTCACCCAAGCATTGTCCCACGAAGTATGGTTGGCAACCCAGTCAAGAATCACTTTCATTCCTTTGGCATGGGCAGCATCTACCAGTTCTTTCAAGTCTTTTTTTGTTCCGTAACGTGTATTCAGCTTTTTATAATCCTTTATACAATAAGGTGAATTCACACTTTTCAGTACTCCCGGCTCATTTACAGGCATCAGCCAAAGCACGGTAGTCCCCAGGCTTTGAATACGGTCAAGCTCTGCTTTGATGGCAGAGAACGCATTTTCTTCGGCAAAAATGCGGGGATTTGCCTCATAAATCACCATATCCGAAGCCATGTATTCTTCCTGTGGGACGGGAATCGGTTCCATGTCACTCTGACTATCACTACACCCCATACAAGAATGTAGCATCGTAAAGAGCAGTGTCGCAATTATTACTTTTTTCATATTTCTACTTTTTATCTATACTTATACTCATTGGCGGAACTGATATCTGCAAAAGGAGCATCCAAACTCTCCAGTAATGGGCATTGGCAGAAAAGATACTAAGCCTTAATACTAAAAATCCCGGAAGCCAATACTAAAAAACAAAAGAGCTAAGAGATAACTTCTTCCCAAGGCTTGGTTTTTCTATCCCAAGACTTGGGATAGAAAAACCAAGCCTTGGGACATATATCCGCAAGATTGAAAAGAGATATCCTATCCCCAATCTCATTCCACCAATAGGTCATTTAACATCTTCATTACTATACAAAACTCATTTCAAGAAATTATTCTGATTAGGAACAAAAGCCGCTTCAGATTCCGGTTCAGAGTCTCCGTCCGGATTGTTAGGGTCAATCTCCTCACCAGCTATGTCCGTAATACGGAAATAATAATCTCGATCAAGCGTCACTGCTGCGAGGTCAAATTGTGAGCCTCCATTGTTATTATTCATTATCAGATTGTAAGTCAATCCCTTATTTGCTTCACCTGTATCGTAATAATTATACGTGACACCTTTTATCTCAACACTACCGGTTGGTAATATTCCTGGCCAACTGCCAAAGAGTTCCGGTATATCATTTCCCCACGCATATATGGTTGTTTCTGCCCATCCGGACTGGTCTTCAATAAAAATGGTATAACCATCATGGATGACCACTGCATCCGGATCTATTTCCGTCCAACCGCTTTCTGTGATTTCCAAATATATGTCACGGTCAAGAGTAAAGTTCTGTGGTCCATCAAATTGTGAACCTACTCCATTATCGTTAAATATCAAATTGTAAACCAATCCCTTATTTGCTTCACCTGTATCGAAGTATTTATAGGTAATTCCTTTTATCTCAACGCTACCAGTAGGTGAAATACCGGGCCAACCTCCAAAAAGTTCCGGCAAATCATTTCCCCACGCATAAAGTGTCAGTGCATCCCAACCTGTATTGTCCATCACGAACACAGCATAACCGTCGTGGGTCACTTCACTTGGGTCTTCCGGCTCCTCAAAATAAGCATTCCAGCGGGTTACCGTTATATCAGTGCGAGTACCTACCTTAGCCGAAATTTGATGTAAAGCATCCCCATTCTGCAAAGTACGCTCTATACCTTGTGTCTTAGAAACGAAATAAAAGCCATCGGCAAGTGTCTTTCCATTAACAAAATCTTCCGGATAGAGGTATATGCCCCATTTAACATCATTGTTTGCAGCTTTCTCCATCTGCCACTTAAGGTCTCCGGAAGCAGCATCCTGACCTCCATTGAAATCGCCTGCAATATAAATTATTTCATCGGCACCAGTTCCTTGGGGCATAATCACCTCCAGCAAGATAGCATCGCTACGAAGTTCAAATTGCGGCAACTCATGGTCAAACACAATTTCCTCCTTGTCACAACTACTGATGAAAGCTACAAAAAGCAACAAAAGCCATAGCGGATTACATATATATTTTTTCATTGTTACTATTATTATAGGATGATTAATAATTAGGATTCTGTACCAGTCCCGGATTTACCATAAGGGCAGACTGGGGCAAGGGATACCACTCGTATTTGCGGTCACGTTTAGCCGGATAGCTTAAACCGTCGTCCGTGGCACGGCCAAAGAACCACCATTGCCCTTGCGTAAACTTATCGAAACGACGCAAGTCTGTACGACGACGACGCCCCTCTCCCAAGAATTCAAGTCCCCATTCACTCAACATCCAATCCATATCAAAGGATGTAAAACCAGGACCGGGCTGTTCGAGAGCCGATTTATCTGTAAAATAGCGTGTTTTAACTCTATATACCAGTTCTTTAGCACCTTCCGTATCACCTGCACGCATTTTACATTCAGCAAGAGTATAGACCACTTCACTCAAACGGAATTCCACCTCATCGATGTTTTGGAAATCAATGCCTGCACTCTCCGGATAAACCGGATATCTTACCAAACGGACACCTGAATTCGTTTCACCCCAGCGAGGTGACATGACAGTCTCCAGATTACGTCCTAAATTAAGGAATGTACCCACCTGATCCACATAAACCAAATCCTGACCGTCACGGTCGGCATCTGCTTTCAAAGCCGCACCCTTACCATAGTTGGCTTTAATAGCCCCTTTCAAAAAAATGCCTTGATAGTTTCCTGTTGTTTCATTATACACATAGTTCTGCTTACGGATATCTTTATCGTGGAAACGTTCATAAACTGCTCCTAACTTATCACCGTAGTCAGTAAGGAAGCTCTTAGGATTGTCAGTACCACCATACGGCTGTACATTTCCAGAATTATCCCATGAAGGTGCCAAGCATACACAATTCCATCCGCTCTGGCTGTATGTACCTCCAAAATAATCCCAACAATTGTAAGGCATGAAAGGCATGTTACGCATCCAACCGGTATTGACCTGACCGACTTCCATCGCCAATGCCATTACAACTTCCGGACATTCTACATTGTTTATCGAATAAATATCGCGATAGTCATCGGTAATGCTGTAAGTACCATAATCGCCATTCAGAATTTTTTGGCAAAGAGTGGCACACTCATTATAACTGTTTTGTTTGATAAACACCTCAGAATTCAGCAACAAGCGCATCTTAATCATACGATTGGCAGCTTGGTTCATGCGGTTGCGAGTCTTTCCAGAACCATCTTCTTTCATAAGATCTGTAACTGACTCATCTAATTCCTGACTGATAAAATCGTAGATAATCTTGCACCCCTTATCAAAATCAGTATCTGCAGAACCAGGGATTTCCGCACCCGAAGAAATGTTCAAGGGAAGTGCTCCACCCCAAATCTCAAAGATATTGTAGTATGCCCAAGCACGCAGGGTACGTACTTCGGCAATATAACTATTCAAAGCATCCTCAGTCATGCGTATAGATGCGGGGCTGATTGCCTGCAAATCTGTAATAAGCGTATTGCAAAGCCCAATAGTGGTCCACGCATTCTCCCAAGTTTGGCGAATAATGGTTGATTCTGACGTCCAGGTATGTGAAGACAAAGCAAACTTCAATGCCTCATCCCATCCCCAAAGTCCACCGTTCCAACTGCGCCATGCCACCTGGTCGGCAGAAAACTCCTGCAAATACCAGAAGTATTCCAAATAACTATATGCAGCTTTCGAATAGATGGCTGCCACTGCCCCCTGAACACTCGTCTCATCTTGATAATAAATTCCGGCATCCACACGATCGAACACTTCCTCGTCCAAATTAGTACAAGAGAAAAGTGAACATGACATAATCATCGCCAATAACCAACGACATTTTATATATTTCATATCTTTCATATTTTTAATAATTTGTTTCTCATTTATTTGAAGCGAAGAGTCACACCTAAACTCAATTGAGTTGCTGTAGGATAAGCACTATTACTATCTACTCCCGGCTGGATACCATTCACGTCTATAATTGAAGGGTCATTACCAGAATATCCGGTCAAGGTAAACAGATTCTTGGCAGACAGATATATGCGCATATTATCCAGTAACTTACGGTTCTTAGGAGTAAAATTATATCCCAAGGTTACATTTTCCAGTTTTATGAAGCTACCATCCTCCAGGAAATAGGAAGATATTACTCCACCACCGGTACGGATATTCTTATCTTCCAGATACGCAGAGCGAAGAACATTATCTGTACCACATCCCTGAAGCCCCATACCATATTTACGCATATTGAATACATCAAAACCGAATGTACCGCGGAAGAATACACTCAAATCAAAATTTCTCCAAGTCAGGTTGTTACTCCAAGACAAGAAGTGCTTGGGAGCACCATTGCCAATATAACGTTTATACTTGGCATCAGCCTGAGAAATCGGTATTTGCTCATCTTTATCATTCAAAATAAGCATATTGCCATTTTCGTCAACACCTGCATATTCATAACCGTAGAACTGCCCTATCTCTCCCCCTTCCTGCACACGGAAGAAATATTCGCTGGAACCAGTACCCGGTTTTAAGTAAAGGTCGAGATAAGATGCCTTGTAAATATCGTTAGAAAGTTTGGTCAACTTAGTCTTCCCATAAGAATAATTGATTCCGCTCGTCCACTTCACTGCTGTTTTAGTAAGGATATCACCATCCAAAGATACTTCTATACCGGTATTTTTCGTTGTTCCAACGTTAACCAAAATAGTGGAATAGACAAAAGGCGGTTGAGGTGCCGTGTACGTATAAAGCAAGTCTTTAGAACTACGGTCAAAATACTCCACTGAACCACGTAAACGATTCCATAGAACAAAATCAACACCCAGATTAATCGCAACGCTCTTTTCCCAAGCCAAATCAGGATTAGCATTACTAGAGGGAGCATAGCCCGTTACCCAACGCCCGTCAAAGAGATAACTACCATTGGTATTGTAAGTAGAAAGTGATTTATAAGCATCAAAATCCGAACGACCGGTAATTCCGAAAGAAACACGCGGTTTCAAACTGGTCAACACTTTCCGGGTATTCTTCATAAAGCCCATCTCCATCATTTCCCAAGCCAAAGAAGCTGCTGGGAAGTACCCCCACTTTTGGTTAGCACCAAATTTGGAAGAGCCTTCATAGCGCAACGAAGCCGATGCAAAAAGCATATCCTTCCAATTATAGTTCAACCGACCAAAGAAGCCAATAAGTGTCGATTCAGAGCGACCGCTATATAAACTTGCCAAACCATCCTTCAGATAAGAGCCACTGCCCAAATCCCAATATTTCGTATTATCAAAAGAGAAGTCGTTGTTACTACCACCAATCTGTTCCCAGATAGACTTCTCATAAGTATAGCCCACTACAGCCTTAATATTGTGGTCGCCCAAGTTCAGTGCATAATTTCCCAACCACTCCAATCGATTGGTGTACCATTTCTGATACTTCATTTCCGCACGTCCTTTATAACCATTCCAATAGGACTCCGAACCGGCAGACGAAGCATAATATTGTTGCTTCATGTCATTGTAATGCAATGAGTAACTTAATGTTGTATTCAACAAATGCTTTTCTGTCTGCAAAATATTCAGTTTAGCCTCAGCCGTACCCAACAAATACATACGCTGGCCGTTGTTATCTCTCAAAGCAAGCTCCGCAACCGGATTGGTTGCACCCGTAGGAGAAGTAGGCTGATAATACGAACCGTCTGCATTATATACCGGCATTGTAGGATTCATTGTGAGTGCCCTATCGAAGAAACCATCATTTCCCCAGGTTTCATTTACACGACGTGCACTCAACGAACCGTTGAATTGTAAGCGATTCTCCAGTACACGCTGTTCCATAGAAAAACGACCTCCAAATTCTTCACGACCACTCACGATGTCAAGTCCATTGGCACTTTTGTAATTGAAGGAAGCACCATAGAAACCATTCTTTGTGCTACCATCAATAGATATATATTGGTTTGTGTCGTATGCTACATCACGAGTAATCAGTCCATACCAGTCAGTGTCGGCTCCATAGTCTGTACCTCGTCTCGAACGACGGAATTCATCAGCCGACAGAATATCCGGAGAGGGCTTGGCTACATTAAAAGCGATGTAACTGTCATATGTGACTACCGTTTTTCCAGCTTCACCCGAGCCACGTTTCGTTGTAACTAAAATCACACCATTAGCACCTCGCGTTCCGTAAATAGCAGCTGAACCCGCATCTTTCAATACCGTAATAGATTCAATATCCTGTGCAGCGATGTTACGGATATCGCCACCTGCCACACCATCTATGACAATCAAAGGACTATTACTTGCAGAAACAGATGTTGCACCACGTACTTGTAATGAAGAACTGGAGTTAGGATTGGCAGCTGCCTGCGTATTGACATTCAAGCCCGCGACTTTTCCCGATACCATTTCCATCGGGTTATTCATAGCCCCCAAATTAAAATTTTTCTTATCCACTTGTACAATGGAACTGGAAACTTCTTTTTTACTCAATGAACCGTAACCCACTACTACAACTTCTTCCAACACCTGCTGGTCATCATGCAAGACAACATCAATCTTGTTTCTACCGGATACGTTCAGTTCCTGCGTTTGGTAACCTACATAAGAAAAAATAAGTATTGCATCAGGATTGACATTCAATAACACATAGTTACCGTCAATGTCAGTTATCACCCCCGAAGTTGTACCCTTTACCAATACACTTGCACCGATAAGACCTTCACCCGTTGCATCGGTCACCTTTCCTTGTACCTGAAGTTGTTGCGCAACAGCAACACCAGTCATCATAAGAAAACCCAGTAAAAGGATCATGCGCTTTTTAAGGCATCTCTTTAGACTTTTCTTTTTCATCTTATTAGAAATTAGTTAAACAATAAATAGATTGATGCAAATGTATTATCAAAACAAACGCACGATTTGGGCTGAGATAAAAATCTAAAGTCCTGCAACAGGCAATCAACTATAATACAACGCATTACAAAAATGCTATTGCTACTAATTTCTAAATCATTTCTAAACTTTTTAAGGCAGAAGAAAGCCTCAAAAGGAGGATAAAATCAAAAAGAAGTTATTTTCATCACTCGTTCTTCAAAGTCCTCTTTACAAAGAGACTTGTTTTTTAGCTTGGAACGATAAGTATAGATGGTAGTTATGGAATAACGCAAAAATTCTGCAATACGCGCACTGTCTGTAATACCTAAACGAATCAGTGCAAATATGCGCAGTTCGGTAACAAGCAATTCTTCATTTTTAGGATGCAATTGTTCTTCAACTGGCAACAAACGATTAAATTCTTCTACAAAGTTAGGGAATATCTTAAGAAAAGATACATCGAAATTGTGATAGAACTCTTTCAACTCTTGATTTATGAAACGGTCGGACTTCAATGTACGATATAACTCCTCAAGTTTACCGGCAGCAGCCTGCTTGTTCAATATGCGGCGATATTCTTCCATCTTACTTATATAAGAGGAACTTAAACTGAGGAAACGTCCCAAATACTCTTCCTTAATATGATTGGCTTCCGTAAGAGTCTGATTAGTATGCAATAATCGTTCATTAGCCTCATGTTGAGACTTGTTCAGCTTCTTCAATTCACTATTCAATATACTCAATTGGGAATTGGCAGCAACAACTTTTTTACGGGCATAAGACAATTTTTTCATTTGCCATAGCACACACAGTACTGTCAATAGAAGGAAAACAGAAAGGATACATATGCCTGTAATAAACATTCTCTGCCGCTGTTGCTGTATTTCCTTTTCTTGCTGATAAGCACGATCTATGAGCGGAAGCATCTTGGAATTCTGCGAACTACGCAACCGAGTAGTATAATAATTAGCATCTTCCATACTAATCTTGATATAGTGATTAGCACGTTCCAAATCGCCCATTCCATAAAGTAATTCCGCTAATGCGCACAAAGAATAATTTTCTTTCACCACTGCCCTAATGTCAGCAATGGCACTGCTAATACGTGCTTCCATTTCTTTCTGCTTGTTCCCCACGACATGATAAGCAAAAGCCAGAATTGAAGTAGCTACTGCATACTCACGCGTATTGGATTTCAACCGAGGTAAAAAATTCTTCAATAAACATATAGCCTCCTGACTTTTTCCCTGGTCAATGAGCTGAGGTGCATGCACGACTACATATCTATAAGTATCTTCCGGTACTAGGCTGATTATAGAATCCCTATACAAATTTGCTATCCGAAGATAATTGTTCACGTAGTTCCGATCAGTGGCGTACTCTGCCTGATAGAGATATAGGTTTTCAAAACATACATAATAGTCCACTATATTTTCACCCTCCAACGTGTTACGAGGAAGCGATTTCAGCAATTCCATTGCTTCAACAAAAAGGCCCGAAGTATTTAGAATATGTACTTTATTTAATATAGAACTATTTATCCATTGCCTATTATTTAGCCGTGTGGCAATAAGAATATTTTCATTTATATAATGTAATGCAGAATCACTAATATAAGAATTATATTCGGCAAAAAGACGATTTTGTATCAGATAACGCTCCATGTCAGTAAGCCTCCCTTGCTTCAACTCATCCTTTATCAAAGAAATATACCGTTCTTTTTCTTCCTCGTATTGTCTACGCATCACGATAGTCTTATCCAGAACAGACAAAAGGCTATCTATTGCAGATGCATACATACCAAGCGAACATGGCAACAGCATTATTATTAAAATCAAGATACGCATCATAGGTTAACATTGTGACATAACTTCGCAAAGTTACAATTTTCTTCTGTTATGAAAATACGATTTTAGTATTTTCTTTGGCATTATAAGTCGTACATCATAGGGATTATACATCTACCGAAATTCATATTTCCTCTACTTCGGATAGCTTTTAAAGCTTTTATGGCAGTTTTCAAACCTCCTTCTGCCTAATAATGGCTAACATTGCAACCGAAACCAAAGGTTGACATCAACATGAGAAAGACATTATTATTTTTATACCTTTTATCTCTCGGCAGTATTGCCGCATACGGTCAGACACGTCTGACCCAAGACCCCAAACTGGAACGACAACTCCACGAAAGCGGACTGATACATCAACCCCTCCCCCTGGATATTGAAAACTCTTTCGAAACCAACGGATGGAAAAAGGAGGTCTTGCAAAGCGCTCCTCTCACCCGCTCGGCAGGTACAGAGGGATGGAGTCATTCCGGCGCAGGAAGCATGTCCTTCAGTACGGAAAAGACCGTTTCCGGCAAAGGCAGCATCAAACTGCAATTCCCCACATTCACCGGGAAAAGGGCGACCGGCTCTCCTTCCGACCCAGACTATGCCACCTACGGAAACAGCAGTGTTACCTATCATCTAGACGGCGCCAATCTGGAGAAGTACAACCGCATCGTATTCTCCATCTATCCCGATTGCGACGGCGCGCGCATCGTCAACATGAACCTCACGTTTCGCAATGCAGATACTCCTGCCAAGAAAGGATATAATCAGCCTTCGGGTTCACACCTCATTAACCTTATTAATAAGGAGTGGAACCAATGCTTCCTCGAAATAGACGAGTATCAGCGCGACAAGGTGATATCCATCACCTTCAGCACAGCCCTCAAAGGCAAAGACCGGACTACAGGAGATTCAGCTATCTACTACCTGGACAATCTACAACTGCAAACGGTGAAAGCCCCTGAGAAAGTCAGCGGATGGATACCTGCCGATGGAAAAATCTCCTACTCGACAACCGGCTATGCCGTCAACCACCCCAAAACCGCCCTCATCAACACAAACCTCACCATAGACGCCGGAAAGCGCTTCCAACTGCTTACCCCAACCGGAGAAATAGCTTACGAAGGAGACATCCGAAAAGAGAAAACCACTCTCGGAGAATTTGGCCTTATTGATTTCACCTCCTTCAATAATCCCGGAGAGTATCAGCTGAAGGTCGGAACATCGCTAACTCCCACCTTCCGGATTGGAGAAAGACTTTGGGAAGATTCACAATGGAAAGTGCTGAACTTCATCTTCTGCCAGCGCTGTGGACATCCGGTTCCCGGCAAGCATTCCACCTGCCACGTAGACCTCATGTCCCGACATGACGGACGCAGCATCTCCTACTCCGGCGGATGGCACGATGCAGGAGACTTGTCCCAGCAAACCTTGCAGACGGGAGACGTGACCTTTGCTCTGCTCGAAGCCTATAATAAACAAAGAAATATCAACCCAGCCCTCGCCGCCCGCCTGCGTGAAGAGGCGGAATGGGGAGTAGAGTTCATCCTAAAGAACCGCTACGGCGATGGTTACCGCGCCAGCAGCATGGGATTGCTTATCTGGCAAGACGGTGTGTTCAATACATTGGACGACATATCTTCCGTACGTGTACAGAACATGGCATTTGACAACTTTCTCTATGCCGGATACGAAGCTTACGCCTCCATGACGCTGGACAACGACCCGATGCTGCAGGAATACCTATTGCGCGTGGCCGAAGAAGATTTCGCTTTTGCTATGGAGAAGTTCAAAAAAGATAGCTTCGACCAGTTCGTCCAGCCTTACGAACACAGTTACAACACTTCGAAAAGTCAGTATATGGCTACCATCTCCTGGTCGGCAAGCCAATTATACAAGCTGACCGGAAAACCTTCTTATGCGGACATCGCCGCCGAATACATCCGCTACACCCTCGACTGCCAGCGCACGGAACCGCTGAAAGACAAAGACGGGACACGCGGATTCTTCTACCGGGACAAATCCCGCAAATCCATCGTACATTACATACACCAGTCGCGCGAGCAGGTCTATATGCAGGCCATGGTGATGCTTTGCGAAACCCAGAAGGAGCACCCCGATTACCCTAAATGGGTGAATTCCATACAACTATATGGAGACTATCTGAAAGGAATGATGAAGTATACCCATCCCTACGGTATGATTCCAAGCGGTGTTTACCATGCAGAGGAATATAAGGATACCACCAACTTCTACGCCCTCCATCTGTTTCCCCCTGCCAATGCCAAGGAACTGTACACGGAACAGATTAAACGAGGAGTACAACTGGACAAAGAGCACTACATGAAACGTTTCCCCGTGTGGTTCAACATTTTCAACGGCAATACCGCCATCCATCTTTCCAACGGAAAGTCCGCCGCCATCTGCGGAAACTTCCTGAAGGACAAGGAACTGCTCAACATCGGTCTGGAACAGTTGTACTGGACCGTAGGCAAGAATCCTTTCGGACAATCCTTGATTTATGGAGAAGGACACAACTATCCGCAACTGAATACCTTCTCTTCGGGAGAAATGACAGGAGAGATGCCCGTTGGTATCCGTACCCTGGGTAACGACGATGTCCCCTATTGGCCGCAAACCAACAATGCCTGTTATAAAGAGGTATGGGTTACCTCGGCAGGCAAATGGCTGTCTCTGATTGCGGAATATTAGATAATGGAGAATTAATAACTTATAAATTATAAATTACAAATTATGAAACATCTGTTTATTTTATTGTTTACGGCTTGCACCCTGCTGACGTACGCACAAGTCCCCGAAGGTTATCCGGCAAACTATGCCAAAGCTCCTCGCTTCAAGGCCTTGATTTATTACACGCAACATGCGGAAGAAGCACACGTACAATTTGCAGAACAAGCAACCACTTTCTTCAAGAAGCTCAATTACGGTGACGGCTTTGTTCTGGATATTACTACCGATTTTTCAAAATACCCATACGAGAAACTGAAAGAATACAATGTCATTATCATGCTTAACACATCCCCCAACACCAAGGCCGAACGCGATGCTTTTGAGCAATACATGGAAAACGGAGGCGGTTGGGTAGGTTTCCACGCAGCTGCCTACAACGACAAAAACACGCATTGGCCCTGGTTCGTTAAGTTTCTTGGTGGTGGGGTGTTCTATTGCAACAACTGGCCTCCCCAGCCGGTATTGGTCGAAGTCGACAACGAAGAACATCCCGTTACCAAGAATCTGCCTGCATCATTCGTGGCTCCCGCCAGCGAATGGTACCAATGGACTCCCAGCCCCCGCCAGAACAAGGACGTAGAAGTACTCTTGTCCCTATCTCCCAAGAACTATCCACTGGGTATCAAGGATGTAGTGAATTTTGGCGACTTCCCCATCGTATGGTCCAACAAGAATTACAGAATGATTTACCTGAATATGGGGCATGGTGACGAAGAGTTTATCGACGGTACACAGAACCTGCTATTGGTTAATGCTTTCCGCTGGGTAGTGAGCAAAGACAAGAACGGTGACCCGTTCCTCAAATGAGATGTTCCCTATATAACAGCAATCAGAAAAAGGAAATAGGGTATCACTCCTCAAATCTGCTCCAGAATACAGCACCTTTATGCCGAAACAGACACTTTTCGTACGAAAAGTGTCTGTTTCGGCCGTTTTATGCAGATACCCTTGCTGACACCCGACAAGCTGGAATGATAGTTTTTCACTGTATAAACCAAGAGTTTCCTATAGTGAAACTAATAGTTTTACTTGCAAAAACTGTCCGTATTTGGCTTCAAAACCAAAAGTTTCATACCGAAAACTAAGACTATAGCTATTTTCATAGCCCACAAAACAAATATGCAACGCAATATTTTATAAAAGTGGGAAAGTGTGGCGGATGGTTGTAATGCTTTCTATCTATCACGGGTATCTGTCACGCTTTAATCGGCTTATGGTCAAAAGGATACCCCCCTTTGTGTGACAGCATGACAGATGTTTGCAGAAATAAACTTTATAGAAGAGAGCGCAACCGAAACACGACAACCTCGGATGGGTTATACTAAACCACATAAAAAGAGGAAATGCGGCAAGCATAAGTTACCAAAAAGTCTGCCGAAGAACTTTAGCTCTCCGGCAGACTTAAAATGTTTACAGATATCAGGCTCTGACTCCTTTGTATAGAGTTTAATCTGTCTTAATCTGAATCTTGGTAATTGTTATGTCACCGCCAATGATGAGAGCGGTTTCGGATTCGCCATTCATCGTTGCCGCCATACCTTCCGAGATTTCAAATTCCAGAAAGTCCTCACCAGCGGCAAGAACAATGTTGTTACCGCTTTCGCCGCCATCGCGGATGAAAGGAGCACCCCACCAACCATCACACAGACAGAAAGTCTGAGGAGCATCATGGTGAGTGAACGTGAACTTAATAGTTTGGCCGGCTTCTGGCGTTATTGCCGAGAGGTCAAGCTCAGATGCCGGGAGATACCACCACCAGCCAGTAGTGTATTCGCCCTCCCAAAGTGTAGGATACTCGCGGAACAACTCAATCTTCTTCAGTGTGTAGTTACCACCACCGACAATGATGCCACCACCAGCTTTCAGAGTTTCTGCCATACCCTGCGATATGGGAAATTCGAGTTCGGTAGTACCTGCAGCAACCCACACGGTGTTATTGCCTTCGCCGTCAACATCGGGTGCCCCCCAATTGCCATCACATACGCATACGCTGGCACCATCGGGATTATCAAAGGTAAGACGAATCATAAGACCTTCCTGAATCTGAAAACCTTCAAGACTCAGCTGGTCTGATGTCAGATACTGCCAGTTGGCCCAATCATAGATATAGACATCGCCTTTCCAGATTGGAGTGTATCCTTCACCTCCGGTTTCTTCGCTGCCACCTACAATCTCGTCAGACAACGTAACCTCTGGCAAAGTATATTTTTTGCCGCTGCAGTCTTCGAGGACAACTTGGGCAAGTCCGGCTTTTATACCCATTGGCGAATAGATGTAGAGAGAACCGGTAGCTTTACGCTTAAAGTTGCTTGCATCTACAACAATGTCCTTGCCTTCTTCACCGGGGAAGTAAGCCTTGGTGATAAATTCGAGGTCGTTGCCGTACACCTCCACACATTCGTTGATTTTTATTTCCTTGTCAAGAGGAGCCACACGCAAAGGCTCGGGCTTGCCAATAGTCAGCGTCATGACCGACTCTGCCGATTCACCGTCGGCTTCTATTGTTACTGTTCCCCCCTCTGCAGAAACGCCGGCAGGAGTTATTACAGAGATATAGCCGTTGCCTACTTTGGTAATGTTGTTCACAGAGACATTGCCAGGGAACACAACGGAAGTGGCCTTCTCAAGACCCGTACCAGTGATGGTGACAACCTGTCCTTCCATAACTTTTGTAGGCAGGACGGACTTCACCACAAGCACATCGTCGGCATCCTCCACATCATCATCACTGCACGAGGTCAGTGCCATGTTCGACAGCAATGCGAATCCTGAGACCAGAAGATATATAATATGTTTTTTCATAAATCTTATTCGTTTGAAATTTCGTTGAATCTGTTTTACCAATTGGGGTTCTGCTTCAGATTGCCATTCTTCTGAATTTCAGACTGCGGAATCGGATAGAGGTTGTACTTCTCGTCCCACTGGCGAGTCTTAGTCACCCGATTGAGAATCAAGTTGCCGTTTCCATCCAGTTTGAAGTCTGCCACATCCACATTCTTGAAGAACTCGGCACCCTTCTTCCAGCGACGTACATCCCAGAAGCGCTGCCCTTCGAAAGCAAGCTCTACCATACGCTCACGCATGTAGCGCTCTTCAAAGCCATTGTTTCCTTGGAATTCAGGCATCATGATGTCCGGACGGTTACGAAGCACATTGACAGCCTCGTTGGCCGACATGCCAAAATCGCCCGGTTCGTCAGCATTGCCGTAGTAGTTGTACATGGCCTCCGCATAGTTGAGGTAAACCTCGGCCAGACGCATCACAATCCAGTTGTGGCGTGTTGTAGTCTGGTTGTTGGCTGTGGTGATACAATTGCCGTCCACAAACTTCTTCAAATAGTAGCCCGTGGGAGTTGCGCCGTACTTAGGAGCACCGTTGAAGCCGTTCTGATACGTCTCGATGGCAATCTGCTGAGCGGTGTTGGACGGCCAGAGGTCGCCGTTCTTCACTACAGTGAGTGCGAAACGCGGGTCGAGGCCATCGTATGGATTCTCGGCGGTCACATCGACATCTCCAGGATGTTTCTCCTTGAATGTCTTGCCATCGAACTGATATTCGTATGCGTCCACCAGTGCTTGTGTAGGGCAGTTACCGGAGTTACCGTTCTCCACACCCACAGGATAATTGTACTGTTCGAAGGTGTTGCTTGCCTGAGTGCCAAGAACAAAGATAAATTCAGGATTGGTGAATGTATCGTGCCCCCACAGGTTGGCATACTCGCTGAGCTTGTAGCCCCAGCGCTGTGCATTATCGATGATTACCTTGCTGGCAGCAGCGGCCTCTTTCCAAAGCTCCTTGCTATTGTCTGTATTGAACAAAGGTGAAGCCTGATAAAGTAGCACGCGTGCCTTCAGCGCAAGGGCAGCACCACGGGTGGCACGACCGATTTCCTGACCGGGAATGTCATTATACGACACGGGCAGGTATTCAGCCACGGCATCCAATTCATTGATGATGAACCTGAACACATCCTTGGCCGGAGTGCGTTCCACGCTGTTGGCCTGCTCATTGGTGAGGGTTGTGGTCACCAAAGGCACATCACCGTAGGCACGTACCAACTCGAAGTAAAAATAGGCACGAAGGAAACGCAACTCGTAAGGAAATATCTCAAACTGTTGTACCATGGTCTGATAGTCGGGATCATATTCATAATCCGACAGGTCTATCTTGTGGATGCGCTCAAGGTACATGTGTACCTGAGTGATGGCACGGTATGACCTATCCCATGTAATTGAAAAAGGGTTCGAAGGAGTCCAACCACCGTTGAAATACTTGTGAATGGGCGAGAAGGAAAGTGCAAACTCAGACTCGTCTGTGGCACTGGCTATCATGGCGCCATTACCGTAGGAATTATCCTTGAATTCGCTCGGCATTTGTGCGTAGACATCGTAGACAAGAGCCTTGACACCATTGAGGGGACTGTTGTAGGTCCAGTCCTCGTCACGATTCGAAGCTTCGTTGTAATCCAGATCGGCGCAGCCTGCAAAGGCTACTGCAACTATACCTAAAAAAGCATATTTTATCTTGTTCATAAATGTATTTTTAATTAGAAAGTTAATGTGACACCGATGTTGACACCCTTGAACATGGGATATGCCGTCGAAAGTACCTCGGCATCCATAGCGTCGACGTTGTCGAAGGAAAGAAGGTTCTCGCCCTGAACAAACACCTTGGCTGCGCTAAGAGAGAGCTTCGAGAGCACCGTTGCAGGAACTTTATAGTAAACCTCGATGTTACGCATCTTCAAGAAGTGGACAGGTTTGTACCATACGTTGCTTGCCTGGCTGTTGTTGCTGTTGTTCTGAGTTGTCAGACGTGGGTAGAGAGCGTTGTCGCCAGCCACATCCCAGCAGTTGTTGTAGTAGTCCACTGAAAGGTTGCCGTTGTCGGCCATACCACCCCATATGGCTGACGGCAGATACTTCATGTAGTTGCCAGTGCCCTGGAACCATGCGTTCAGACCGAAACCTTTATACTCAACACCGACATTGAAGGCATAGTTGAGTTCAGGGATGCCAGTAGCACCATCGAGACTGGTCACATCGAACTCGTTGATTACCTGGTCACCGTTGAGGTCTTGGTATTTGATGTCACCAGGGCTTACGGTAGAGTATTCCTGACGATAGCTGGCATCGATGTCGGCCTGATTCTTGAAAAAGCCTGCCGACTTGAGTCCCCATGCCTCGTTTACACGGTGGCCTACAGGGTTGCTCAGCGGATAAGTAGGTGTGCCGATATACTTGCTCACCTCATTGCGTGCCCACGACAAGTTGGCGCCCAAGTTGAGATTGAGGTCGGAAGTGATCTTCTTCGCATACTTGGCGCTTAACTCAAGACCGTAACTCTTGACTTCGCCAACATCGTTGTATGACGACTGTATACCCACCACCGATGAATTCTCATAGTTTGCAGAGAGCATGATGTGGCTGCGAAGCTGGTAGAAAGCATCCACAGAGATGTCAAGAGCATTTGCCAGACGAAGGTCGGTGCCCAAGTTGAAGCTCGTAGATGTCTCCTGCGAGAAATCGGTGGTCGGGAAGGAGCCAAGCGATGCGCCCCATGTAGCGCCATAGTTGTTGCCGATAACCACATAACCGTGCGTAACATCCCATGTAGGAAGCCACATGCCATAGGTAGGCATATAATCGGTATGCTGGATGCCGACCGATGCGCGCAACTTACCGTAGTTGAGCAGACCCTCGTTGTTGTCAGCGTAAATCCAGCCGAGCGACAATGTGGGTGAGAATGCCCACTTGGAGGGATAGGTACGGCTGGAGCCGTTACCCGCAAGCACAAGGTCGGCAACGTAGCGGTTCTGAAAATCGTAGTGGAAGACTCCCATGATGTTCTGACGATAGTAGGTGTTTCCACGTCCGTCAGTGCTCGAACCACTGTTATCATAAAGAACGGCAGCATTGAAGTGGTCGTTGTCGAAGAACGAACGTTTGTAGTTGAAACCCAGGGTAGCTTTTGCTTTCCACCACTGGCCGGCATTCCAGTTACTGAAGGTGAGGTTGGTCTCCTTGTTGCCGAATGTGTTCAGGGCTACGTTGTTCTTGTCACCAATGGCACCGGTGTAACGCTCATAGCCATACTGGTGTGACTTGTGCGAATTCTCCGCGTAAATCGACGAATTGGCATAACCGGCACTGACAAATACGCTCAGGCCATCGAGCAGGAAGTCGAGCTTTTGCGACAGCTTGGCATCCACCCACAGCTGGCGCTGATGGGTCTTGTAGAAGCCGGACTCCTGAATCTTGGCAATGGGGTTGGCATCACCGTACGCCTCGTTACCACCCCAGATACCTGTTGAGGTCTTGTAGGGGAAAGCACTTGCCGGCAGGTCGTAGACAGCAGCTGTAGCATCGTCAGCATTGAGGTCTGAGGGCCGCTTGCTCTCCTGGAACATACCGAAGAGGTTCACCGACATGAGAGTCGTGTTGGTGAGGCTGAAGTCGAGGTTGGTACGGATATTGGCCTTCGACTGGCGCAGCTGCGCATTGTAGTCTGCCTGCTTGGTATCCTTGAGAGCACCGCGCACATCGGTATAATCGATATGGGTGTAGTATTTCACCTTGTTCGTACCTCCGTACACCGAAACGTATGCATGGTCTTCCTCGGCAGTGTTCTTGAAAGTAAGGTCGCGCCAGTTCACGTTAGGATAGAAGTACGGATCGGAACCGTCCTTGAAGAGGTTAAGCTCCTGCTCGGTGTATGCGGCAGAGAGTCCGTCATTGCGACGGGCACGATTGAAAGCGCTGGCATATCCGTAACCGTCCACCATGTCTGCGAATTCAGGGTCGAACTGGAACTTATGGCTGTAGCCCACCTTGACACGTGTCTTGCCTTCAGCGCCACGCTTTGTCTTCACAAGTATAGCGCCATTGATACCCTCATGGCCAAGAAGTGCCGTGGCGGCAGCATCCTTGAGGACGGTAACGCTCTCCACCTCCTCTACACTGAGGCGGTCGATGGGACGCTCATAGCCATCGACGAGGATGAGAATGCCGGTATCGTTAAGCGTGTGAAAGCCACGAATATTAAACGTGGCACCCTTATTTTCATCGCCTGAGAAGCCGCCTTGCGATAGAGCCGTGAGGCCCGGCAGACGTCCATAGAGGGCCTGGGCAAGGTTAGTTGCCGAAGTCTGCTGCAATTCTTCGCCTGTGATTGTGGTAGCGGAAGCGGTGCTGAGGAAATTGCTTATTTCCACACCGTAACCCAAATCATAGGCATTTGCATTCTTGTCGTTGAGTTTTACCTGCGCATTTGCCGTGAGAGAGGCAACGGCAGTCGCAAGCATCAACATTCTATTTATATTCATATTCTATAAGTCTTATTGATGTTTAAAATCTGGATTACCAACCCGGGTTCTGGTTCAGGCCATAGCCCTTGTTGATTTCATCACGTGAAATAGGCGTGAGATACCATTTGTCAGTCCACTTGCTCGTCTGGTCGTCAGTATCCCACCATACGCGGATATTGTTGGTACAAGGTATCTTCTCATAGATACAGTTCGGCCAAGGTTCACCGGGTTCAAGGCTCGTGTTGCCATTGTAGTCGGCAGGATTCATCTTGTTGCCGTTGGCATCCTTGCGCCATACACGTAGCTGGTGTACCTGTTTCTTGAATATGTCAGACCTCTTGTAGCGGATGAGGTCATACCAGCGGGAGTCTTCATAACCGAACTCGCAAGCACGTTCCTTAAGGAGCTGCTCGATGAAGTTGTCCTTATTGGCAGTTAGGTTGAGCTCCGGATTCATGGCCTCTACCTTGCCAAGACCTACGCGTGCGCGCACCTTATTCATTTCGTCGCAGGCTTTCTGCAGATTGCCTGTCTGTGCGAGTGCTTCAGCGTAGCAAAGGTGAATGTCAGCCATACGCAGATAAGCAAAATTGGTCGGATAGTATGCTGCATAGCCGTTGTCGCGGAGATACTTGAACAGTTTCATGCGGGTAGACCATGGATTGTCGGTAACAGCAGGATTGAAGGTCTGGTCGACATTACCGCCTTGCCACATCTCGGTGCTCGAAAGCCCCTGATATTGCTCGACAAGATTGTTGCGATTCACTACCATTGTCTCGTAGAGACGCGGGTCGCGATTGACAAAGATATCTACGTTGTTGGGGTTATCAGTATTGAACACGTCATCGTAAGGGAAGTTACGACCGTCTGCCATACCAAACATTTCCATATATTCGAGGGTGAAGAGAGCCATACCGAACTCATCCATACCTTCTACATTCCAGTCACCATTCCAAGCGTTTGTGCCCAAACCGGCATGCACTTCAATCACCTTCTCGCTGTTACCACGAAACCAATAGGCGGCACGGAAAGCGTTGCAATAGTCTTGTTCACTGTCACCAGTGGGCTGTACAAGGGCGAAATAGTTGCCGTTGGTACTATTGGCCTGGAAGAAATCCTCACAAGCCTTCAGTGCTTTCTGCCAAAGTTCGGACTTGTAACCGCCGGTCCATACCTGGTTGAGGTCCTGATTCTCCTCGTTGCGGGTGAATTCTAGATAAGGTTTGTCACTGTTAAACAGAGGCGAAGCCACGAAGTTCCACAGTCTTACACGCAGACCATAGGCCGAGCCTTTGGTCAGACGTCCGGAATTGGTGGCCTGATCCTGCACAAAGAAAGGAAGACCCGGCTCGTCGATGGCGGCCTGGATAAGCTCATCAATGAACTCTGCTGTCTGGATTACGCTCATGCGCCTACCGTCTACAACATCAGCAGCCAAGTATGAGCGGTCAACTTTCGGAAGGCCTCCGAAGTTGCGGAAAGCATCGAGATAGCGCGATGCCATGATGACATACACCTCGCCACGGAGCTGGCTCTTCTCAGATTCGCTCAGGTCAGGAACACGATCGATGTTCTCGATAAAAATCCAACCCTCACGGATGGTACGCCAGATACCTGCACGGTTATTGCCGTCGCCGTTGGCGATGAAAGGGAACTTGGCGAAACCACCGTTATCCTGGTCGGTCTCGGTGAGGTCACCACCGTAGTACTTTCCGAGATTGTGCCATCCGCAGTACGACTGGCAAATATCGGTCAAAGCATCGGGGTGAGAATACCATACTGCACCTGTATAGGTGAAAGGATTGTGCATGGCACCGTACATGTGCCAGAGGAAACGCTTTGCATTCTCTCCCTTGACAAAGATGGAGTCTACGGTCACGTCGACACCCGGCTGCTTGTCGAGGAAGCCATTTCCGATGTTGATATCATCGACACAGGAGCCCAGCGACCCCATCCCCATCATGATACTTGCTACATATATAATAATAGTAGCAGTTCTTATTTTGAGTTTCTCTATAAGATTCATTGTCTTGAATGTTAGAAGTTTAAGTTGATACCGAAGTTATAAACACGGGTCATAGGATAACGTGTGCTACCATAGCCGGCTTGTGCCTCCGGGTCATTGGCCTTGAAGCTTGTGAAAGTAAGGAGGTTATAGCCATTGGCATAAACACGGATGTTGTTGATGGGCACACCGGGTATGCGGAACGAATAACCAATCTCAAGGTTCTTCAGACGGATATACGATGCATCGACCATCCATGGGTCTGAAAGTGAGCCGTTATGCTCGCGTGCCGATTTCTCAAGAGAGATACGTGGCAGGCTGGCACCGGGGTTATCCTCAGTCCAGGAGTTGTCATAGACCCATTTATTGAGCATGGACTGGTTACCCGTACCGAAGGCCGGAGTATAGAAAGAACTGAGCTGACGGTTGACGTGGGTGGCACCTACCCAAGTCATGGAGAAGTCGAGACCTTTCCAGTTGAGCGTTGCGTTTATGCTACCGGTATACTCAGGAATATCGCTGTAGCCGATAGCATGTACATCGTTGGCATCCACCTTACCATCACCTGTGAGGTCAACGAATACGCTGTCACCAGGACGCAATGTAATCTGCTGGTCCGGCATGTCCACACCGTAAACTTCCTTGTAGCGCTGTTCGGTTTCACCGGGAACATAGAACTCAAAGAAGTCGTAGCCGAAAGGCTGACCTACAGGATGACCGGTACGGTACATGTGCGGGAATTCCTTCTTCACTTCTGCCATTTCCACCACCTTGTTGCGTGCGAAAGCGAATGTAGGAGCTATCGAGTAGTCCACTTTACCTATCTTGTCGGCCCAGCGCAGGGTCATTTCATAGCCATGGTTCTTGACACGGCCAAAGTTGATGGAATTGGGCTTGAGAGCGGAAATACCCGCGATGGTTGTTTCGTTGGAAACGAGGATGTTCTTGCGGTCTTCCCAGAAGAGGTCGACACCGAGACTCAAGCGATCTCCAAAGAAGTGTACATCGGCACCATAGTTCTGCTTGGTGGCTGTTTCCCAAGTAACATCGGGGTTACCGTTGCTGGATTCGCGTGCACCGGGCATGAACACACCGTTGTTGGTACCGAAGTTACCTGTACGGTCGTTGGTCCACCATGCACCACCGTTGTTGGTGTAGAACTGCCATGTACCGGGCAGATAGAGGAAGCGGCCGACACCCTGGTCATTACCTACTTTACCGATAGAACCGCGAAGTTTAAGATAAGAAACCACCTTGCGGATAGGCTCCCAGAATTTTTCAGAGGAGATGATCCAGCCGAGAGAAGCAGAAGGGAAAAAACCAAAGCGTTTACCTTTGGCGAAGTTCTCTGAGCCGTTATAGCCCATATTGAGGTCTATCATATACTTAGTCTGGTAGTCGTAAGTGACACGGCCTACCATACCTACATAACCACGGGGGATAGAATTATAGACACCGCCAGGATAGTAGTTTTTAGATTCATTATAAAGAACGAGCGCACCGAAATTGTGGTCACCGAACTTGCGGGTATAGTTGAGACTCGCCTCTGCATACCAGTTCCTGCCCCCCCATTTCTTCTCTTCATAGCCAAGAGGCCATGAGTCACCCTGACGGACATAAACCACCTTTGGAGCACCGTCTTCCTCGTATTCACCCTTAGCGATGGTGGCCTTGTAGCTGATACCACCGGAAGTAGTACGTGCTTTCTGCTGTGTATAGTCAGAGTTGTAGGAACCCTTGATACGGAAATCAAGCCCTTTGGTGATAAAATCGAGCTTGAGCTTGTACTGAAGGTCGAGGTTTACGACATTCTGGCGTTGAACAGTATAACCGTGCTGGTAGATAAGACCGAGACCATCGGAGCCAACCGCGCCAACAAGGTCAGGGTCGGAAACAATGCGATGTCCCTCACTGTCAAGACCGTAGCCTGACATTGGCGTACCATTGTTGAGAAGACCTTCCACGCCAAAGACACCCGACTGACCGTTATACTCACCATTACCGATAGAGTTACGTCTGCCGATGCGGCCACCGATACCGATGGAAAGCGTGCTCAGCTTAGAGAAATCCACATCGAGGTTGGCGCGGAAGTTGTAACGGCGGTATTTGAAGTTTGCGTCATCGCCTTGGTCGAAGGTTTTGAAAAGGCCGTCCTGATTGAGCATGCCGACGGAAACGAAATAGCGGGCACGTTCAGTACCACCCGACACATTAATATTATATTGTTCCTGCCATGCGTGGTCATTCATCAAGTACTTGAACCAGTTGGTGCTTGGATAAACGGTAGGCATATCCATATCCTTCCAGTGCTGTATAGCTTCCTTCGAGAACTTCCATCCGTCCTCGGCTACTCCTTCCACTTCCTGAGCATGATTGTAAGCCGTTGCATACTCGTAGGAGTTTGCCGGCTCAAGGAATTTGGAAATCTGCTGAAGACCTACTGAAGTGGTCAGTGTGATGGCAGGCTTGCCTACCTCGCCGCGACGTGTTGTAACGAGAATAACGCCGTTGGCACCACGCACGCCGAAGACTGCCGTAGCGGAAGCGTCCTTAAGAATAGAAATGTCCTGCACCTCGTTCGGGTCTATCTGGCTGAACTCACGCTCTACACCATCGACAAGCACAAGAGGTTCGGCGCTGTTGAACGAACCGATACCACGGATGCGGATAACAGGGTCGTCGGCACCGGGAACGCCGGTATACTGCACCGACTGGAGTCCCGGAAGCTTACCCGAAAGGGTATTGCCAAGCGATGCGGCCGGCGATTTGAGAAGTTCCTTACCTCCTACGTTGGAGACAGAACCCGTCAGCGTCACTTTACGCTGCTGGCCATAGCCGATGACAACCACTTCATCAAGCAGTTCATCATCCGATTCCATGACAACATTAAGAGAAGCTGATGTCACCTTTACTTCTTTCGACTTGTAGCCGACATACGAAAACACCAAGGTTGAACCCTTGGGAACTCCCGACAAAACATAGTTGCCACCGCTATCCGTTATCGTGCCTTTCGACTTGTCTTTAGTCTGCACGGTAGCCCCGATAAGTGGCTCGTTCTGCTCGTCAGTAACACAACCTTGCACTTTTAAAAGATTTTGTGCGAAGGACACTCCCGGTAGCAACAAAGCCAACAAAAGGAGATGTAATCTGCATAACTTTCCCATTAGCATTAGAATTAGAATTAGAATTAAATAAAATCATTAGTGTTAGAACTTCTGCAAATGTATTAATGAATCTTTCCAATAGCGGGTAAAAAATAACATTTGAGGTTTAAAATACGACATAACATCGCATAAGTTTAAAAACTATCAAGAAGGTTTAAAATACATCATACCCCCCAGAAAGCATACTGCCTAAAAAAAGAGAGTCCATCTAACTTCTTAGTTGTTAGACAGTCCCGTTTTTCTACCAGAAAGCACCATTCCTATATTAAAGCAATCTACTGATATATATAGCTTATATAGTTGTCAGTTAGATTTAACAAAAAGTTTATTAGCTATAGTCTTATGAAGCGTGTCGTTACTGTCATCGCCGGCATCGTCCCAGAACATGGCTCCAAGAAGTTCGTTTTCGAGAATATAATCACATTTCAAACCTATTGAGCGAGCGTTGTCGTAGCTGAGGACAAAACGTCCATTCTTGTCGGTCACATAAGGGACCTTTGCCTCGTCGTCCCAACAGTTGGTGTACCCCGAGGGCACCTTTACATTCTTAAAATCTGTGGAGTGGTCGTAAATATCGGTTCCATGACCATAAAAAGGCATACCGAGCACAAGCATCGATGCGGGCACTCCCTTGGCACAGTGCGCCTTGACCGCCATGTCACAGTTAAACCATCCGGGGAATTTTGAAGACTGATATAGGGGAGCATTGTGCTTAGGAGGATTCTCCATGTCGTACGCCATGATGTTGACAAAGTCAATATAGGGCATAACGCCTTCAAAATCGATGTAATCGGCAGAGCATACTGTTGCGAGCGTCAGAAGCTTGTTGCTTCCTATAGCCTGACGAATGTCGCGCATCATCAGGTTGTAGTTGCGAGTGTCGTCGGGTGACGAAGAGATACCTGCCATGTTACTCGTAGGAAATTCCCAGTCTATATCAATGCCGTCGAGACCAAACTCATCAATCACGCGCTTACAGTCGGCAGCAAAAGCGAGGCGATTGTCGGCATCTGCTGCCATCTCACTGAAGTTGCCACTGCCCCAACCTCCTATCGACAAGAGCACCTTCAAGTGGGAGGCTTGCTTCTTCAAGGCAACAACCGACCTCAGACGTTCCTCGTTGGAGATTCCGATACCACGGAATGTTCCCTGCACATACCCGAAGGCATAATTGATATGGGTAACATATTCCGGCTTCACCTCGTGATTTGACCATGATGTAACATAACCGACAACTATTTTGTCGGTAGAACCAGGAATGGGATTTGGCTCCTCTATCACTGGCTCGTCCGGAAGAGATGGAAGTTCTTTCAGCTCATCGCCCTTTGAAGAGCATGATATCATCGAAACAATCATGAGCAGTATCATTGAAAAGTTTTTCATAATAAAATAGTATTAGTTTATATATAAAAGAGTTATTCAATTACTCCGGTTCATTAAGAGACATTGTTGGTTTCAATACGTCATTAACTTTTTTAGTAAATTCTTTAGATAACCAATAAGCTCCTATACCACGGATATCTTCAATGGAAGCACCAAATTTTACAATATATTTTCCTTTGGCACTTACCCAACTTTGTATACTTTCGTCAAAAGAAGCCAAATCGTAGTCGGATACATTGAATATCAGTATTTCACTCTCACCAGGTTGCAATAGTTTAGTTTTAGCAAAAGCTTTCAATTCACAAGCTGGTTTTTCCAGTCCACCGGCAGGAGCGGAGACATAGAGTTGAACGCTTTCACGCCCTGCCACTTTACCAATATTCTTTACGCGGATACTAGCTTTGAAACCTTTACCGGTAGCTTTTACAACAGAATTGTCATAAGAAAATTCCGTGTAGCTCAATCCGTAACCAAAAGGATAAGAAACCGGTCTGTTTACAGTATTAAAATAACGGTAACCGATATTGATACCTTCTTTGTGCAGAGTATAGTCTATATTTTCACGTCCGGCACTACCTCTTTGTCCTTTATATCCATTGAGTGGAAAGTTACGTGAAGAAGGATGATCCATGACAGTGATAGGAAAAGTCATGGCCAGCTTTCCTGATGGATTTTCTTTACCCAGCAATACATCTACTACAGAGTTTCCTCCTTCCTGACCAGGCTGCCATGCCAACAGAATAGCATCGGGAAGACTTTTCCATGAAGCAGTTTCAACAACACCACCCACATTGAGCACTACAATCACCTTCTTGTCAAGGGCATGAAAAGCGTTGCAGAGGTCACTTAGCAGATTCTGTTCAACTTCACTCAGATTAAAATCGTTTTCAATCGTGCGGTCATTACCTTCTCCAGCCTGACGACCGATGGTAAGGATAGCCACATCAGCTTCCTTGGCTTGATAAACGATACAATCTTTGCTGACAGGCATTTCCAGTATATCCTTTTCTTCACCATAATAACCTTGAGATTTGCCACGGTCGCAACGGTTCTTGGCACGTTGGTAGTCGAGGTATTTATTATATAGCTCTTCCAGATTTCCTGTGGTTTCAAATTCGGCATTATTAAGGCCTTGTTGCATATTCACAACATAAGGCTTAACGACATTACCCGAACCAGTGCCACCTGCCCAGAAGTTGTAAGAGGTACAACCGAAGAGTGCGACTTTTTTCACGTTTCTCAATGGCAATGCGCCATTATCGTTTTTGAGCAACACCATACCTTCGGCGGCCGATTGGCGAGCAAGGAGAGCGTGAGCTTTCAGATCTGGGTTATCGCTATATTTATATCCTCTGAAATGAGGGGTTTTAACAATGTAGTTCAGCATTCGTTTTACACAAATATCAATGTCTGCCACAGAAAGTTGGTTGGTCTTCACTTTGTCGAGAAGGTCATCCACTTGCTTTTGCTCGCCCGGCTGCAGGTGGTCATTGCCGGCATGTATCTGGGCAGCAGTGTTGCGAAGCCGAATCCAGTCGCTCATTACGATACCGTCGAACCCCCATTCGTCACGTAAAACGGTGGTCAGCAGTTCGTAATTTTCCTGGGTATAAGGACCGTTCAGACGATTGTAGGAGGACATGATGGTCCATGGGTGGCTTTCTTTCACAGCTATTTCAAAACCTTTCAGGTAGATCTCGCGCAGCGCGCGTTGGGAAACAATCTCGTTTACTTCCGTACGATTCGTTTCCTGGCTGTTGACGGCAAAATGCTTCGGACAAGCTCCTACACCATTACTTTGGACACCGCGAATATAGGCAGCGGCAATTTTGCCAGTCAATACAGGATCTTCAGAGAAATATTCATAGTTACGACCACAAAGCGGTGAACGGTGTATGTTCATCCCCGGTGCCAACACAACATCTACGCCATATTCCAAAATCTCATTACCTATTGCCTGGCCGATGGTTTCTACCAGCCCTGTGTTCCACGAGCAGGCGAGCAGAGAACCTATGGGAAATCCTGTGGCATAATAATTCTTCTTGCTATCTGGACGCGTCACAACAACAGCACCGGCAGGACCATCGGCAAGTCCGGTGGCAGGAATACCCAACCGGGGAATTACCTGAGTAAATCCGGAAATACTGGAATCCATCACACGAGGAGCCTTATCCAGCTTCTCATATCCTCCAAAAAGATAATCGTTACGCCCCACCAGAAGATTTACTTTTTCTTCCAAAGTCATGGAATCTACAATCTGATCAATATTATCGACTCGCAAAGTCAATGATTGGGCATTTACATGCCCGGTGCAGGAAAACAATAGCGCACCCACAATTAAATTTCTCACTTGCATAGCTTTTATATTAAAGTTTTTTTTGCGCTATAAAAGTAAAGTACAACATGTGGAGCGAGGTTGACAATTAGTCATATAAGGTATATTATTTATCAAAAAAGTCTCTTACCAGCATCATCATACTAATAAATAGCCATTCCCCTATTCCAAATGCCTTTTGAACGGGGCATTCCTCCGACATCGAGGAGCAAGGGGCTCGGCACCGGGGAACACCCCCTTTGGCACCGAGGAGCGGCATGGAGTATCTCTCTAACAAGGAATCAAAGATACCGTACAATGACTGCAAATGGTATTTGAAACGTAAATCGAAGATGAAGAAATAAAACAAAGCTCCCGTATCGTGGCCTGACAACAAGCACGATACGGGAGATACTAAATACCTATTACAAACAATTACCTTAACGATAATCCGTTACCTGAAAAACTATTCTATAAAAAACAACCTGTCCATACTTTGTAAGCCTCTGTCATTTGGAAGCTCGGGCACACGTCATTTACCCAATGTCCACGAAATGGCATTGTGCAACATTGCGGTGAAATCATCCGACTTGAACAGCTTCGGGCTGTGCCCCATCTGGAAATAGACATTACGGGCCTTCACTTTTTCATTGACCCATACCACCGGATGGTCACCCATCTTCACATCCGAAGCAGGGGTATAGGTGGATTCGTCCACATTCGCCAATACACGTACATTGGGGCGCGGACTCTTGTCGTATGTGTACCACTCGTCATCGGGGAGGACGAACGAGGCATCCACATTCTTCATCACAGGGTGCTCCTTGTCTTCCACCACTACCGTGCCGTCGGCAAGCGGAGCAATGTAGTTACGGAAACGGATGCCCCCCATAAAATCGCTGAACCACTGCCACAAAGGATACCCGTCAAACTCTCCAAGCAACGTGGCATGATGGAAGCCTATCCAGCCGCCACGACCTTCATTGATGTAATCCACAAAATTCTGCTCCGCCTCCTTGGGCCATGTATAAGGCGGAAAGTCCAGCTGGATGACAAGATCCGTACCGTCCAGCACACTCTTTTGTGCCAAAAGGCCGGCATTGTTCAGCACTTGAATCTGCAGGTTCTGAACCTTACTTTCATCTACCAGCCATTTCAATGCTGCATCCGAGAAAGGCTTGTGTTGTCCGGCACTCTCAGTGAGTACCAATACCCGGTAGGTCTTATCATAAAAAGGCTTGCGTTCTATCAGGTTCTCATAGACGGTACGGCGCAAGTCACCCTGCTCGTTGTCTCCGTCATAATCCCAATACATACCTCCCAACAGGTTTTGCTTCAGAATATACTGGCACTTGATGGCCAATGAACGCGGATTCTCATAACCGAAAACGAGTGTATCGTTCTTATTCACCAGGTAAGGTACCCGGGCCGTCTCGTCCCAACATTCACGGAATCCTTTGGCATATCCCACCTTGTTGAAGTCTTGAAAATTGGGATATTCCTTTCCACCGCGGCCATAGAAAGGCATCCCCATCACCAGCTTGTCGGCAGGCACACCGGCAGCCAAATGAGCCTTCACAGCCTTGTCACCCGTCATCCGGCCACTGTTGTCCGAAGAGTAGAGAGCAGAATGGTGCTTAGGGGCATTTCCCATATCGTATGACATGATATTCACGAAATCAATATAAGGAAGAATAGCCTGGAAATCAATATATTCACCGGAAGCCACCGTAGCAAGGGTCAACAACTTCTTCGGGCCGATGGCCTTACGGATGTCCCGCATCAGTAATGTAAAGTTCTTCGTGTCGTCAGGAGAAGAAGAAATGCCGGCGGCATTACTCGTAGGATACTCCCAATCGATGTCAATACCATCCAGCCCATACTCTTTCACCACCCGTCGGCAATCTTTGGCAAATGCCTTGCGGTATTTCTCATTCGCGGCCATCTCACTGAAACGTCCGCTGCCCCATCCACCGATGGATAACAGTACATTCAAATCCGGCTTCTGCTTTTTCAATTCCACCATCTGTCTCAAGCGCCCTTCATTGGCAATACCTACACCATCAAAGGTCTCATCGACATGCCCAAAGGCATAATTAATGTGAGTCATGTACTTAGGGTCAGGAATAACGTGACTCCAGGAAGTAACATAAGCCACGACCACTTTACCGTCAAGCGCAGTTTTCAATTCATCTGCAGCCCTCAGATTGCCGCACGACACTAAAACTGCCAATACGGACCAAACAATCAATCTAAAATTTTTCATACTACTATTTATCAATATATTTTCTATATTCGTTGGCGGAATCAATCTCTTTTTCTCTTGTACCGGAAAGGGTCTGAACCGTACCCGGGCCGTGTCTCCTCCGTGTCTCCTCCGTACTTTCTCCGTATAAAGGTACCTTTATACGGAGAAAGTACGGAGCAGGTACGGAGCAGATACGGAGCGGACCCTTTTCAGGACTTCCCTCAAACGAAGTCTGAGCAGTGATTCATTCCACCAACAGGTTTTCCATGGTAATTACCGGCAAACAAAAATCAATCAGCTATCTGACGGACCCGTGAACCCATCAATGCATAATACAGCATAAACGCTTCTCCAAAGAGGACAATGAACCATGACCATCTCCAGCCTCCAAGAACATCGGCAAGCACTCCCTGCAACAAGGGCAATATGGCACCGCCTACCACTCCAATCATGAACACACCCGAAGCCACCGAAGTGTATTTTCCCAAATGGGCAACGGACAATGTAAAGATAGCTCCCCACATGATGGAATGAAACAGACCTACTGCCGTGAGCAGCCACGGATTATTCAGAAGAATGGCCAGTAGGGCGAGTAGTCCTGCCGATACCGTAGTAACCGTCAACTGCACGCGGGGAGAAATTCTGCTCAGGCTGCTCCCCACCAGGCGGCCCACAAGCATACCACCCCAATAGAGCGTAGCCATCAGTGCCGGAGAAGCATAATCCATCTCGATGGCGTACAGATTGATATTGGCCCCGATACAGACTTCCACTCCTACATAAAAGAAGATAGCCACCACGCCCAATGTCAGATGACGGAAGGACCATACACTTTTTTCCAGCTTTTCTCCCTTCTCTACCCTGGTTCCTTGGATATCGGGCAAAGACAATTTCATCAACAACAATACAATCAAAGAAATAACAGCCATCAATGCCAGGAACGGAACCATCAGCTGGTCAATCTGAATGTCCTCCATAGACAGACCACCGAACACGACACCGGTCACGAAATAAGGAGCAAGCGTAGTTCCCACAGAATTGGCGGAACCGCCTATAGCCAAACGCTGAATGGACTGGGTACCCTTGACATGGCAAGCCGTCAGATAAGGATTTATAACCACTTGCAGAATGGTAGCCGAAGCCCCTACCACGAAAGAACCCAGTAAGAAAATCAAGAACCCTCCAGGGATAACATTATTTCCTGCATGCCAATTCGCTTCAGGAAAGTGTACTGTGAAATAGGAAGAGGCAAAGAACAAACCAAGCCCCACAATCATCACCAGCAATCCACGCATCAATGTTCCTTTATATCCGTATTTGCTAATCCACGACGAGCCTACCCCTCCACAAACCGGATAAGCAAGGAACCAGGAGAAAGTAATCAAAGTAGCAAAAGTATTTTTCAACCCGCCCACTTCCGAAAGAAAAGTTTCTTTCAGAGGACCCTGAAACTGAGTATTGGCAGTCGTAAGGAAACCTACAATAAAGAACAAGAACACCATCGTGATGAAGGGCCCCATATAGTTTATTTGTTTTTCTTGTTGTGTCATAGTATTTTGATTATTAATTCAAATAATTAGTTATCAGCCGCCTGCAAGGCGACTTAGCAGTTAAGCATGCTTGCCGCCGCCTCATCCAGCAGAAATTCACAGTTGGGATGAAGCTGAAGGATGGAAGCAGGAACATCTGTTGTCACAGGCCCTTCAAGCATCCGCTTGACAATATCCGCTTTATTAGTCCCTTTGGCAACCAGTACAATCCGGCGTGCCTGCATAATGTTCTTTATTCCCAAAGTAGCCCCTCCCAACTCTTTATCGGGAGGAGTACCCGTTTCTCTACGGATGCGTTCTTCCAGTTCCACATTCATCCGGGTCACCCATGCTTCACCGCCAAAGGGAGATTCCGGCTGGTTGAATCCCAGGTGTCCGTTCTCACCCAACCCTAAAATCAGCAAATCAATACCGCCACGGTTCGCAATTTTCTGCTGGAAATCCCTGCATGACTGTTCAAAATCACCAGAAATGGTAGGCAGCATCAAAAAATTCTCTTCCTTGATGCCCAATGTATCCATCAACTCCGTTTTCAGCATCGTGTAGCATGCTCCGGCATATTCGCGCGGCACATTCGTTACCTCATCCAATCCGAAGAAAGTAACGGTATCCACCTTAAACGGATATTTAGTATAGATTTCTCCCACCAACCGATGAAGATTGCCGGTAGTACGTCCCGTCGAAAGTCCTATCACACTCTCCGGTTCATTCAACATCTGCCCGATGATGCGCCATGCAGCCGTGCAGTCAAACTCCTTTTCATTCTTTGTTATTGTTATTTTCATATTCTTAATCATTAATTTCTAATCACATATTCATCGCCACCGCGCCGGCTCCCAGAAGCCCGATAAATCCGGGATTCAGTTTCGTAATGACAACCCCGTTGCTGACAAAACGCATGGTCGTAGGATGAAGTTTCTCCAGAATCTTCTCGTGCATATACCCGTCGGCCACAATGCCTCCACCCAACACCACCGTGTCCGGGTCAATCACACGTACCAGATTCATGATAAGATTGGCAAGCGCCTCAGCTGCATTCTCCACCAGCACCGTACAGAGAGGGTCACCTTTCTGACTAAGTGCAAACACCTCACTCACAATCACCCGTTCCCCTTTTTCAGCCGGAATATGCAGGCTGGTCTCATACTGGTTGCGGAGCAGACGGGCACAATTGTCAAAACCTATGCCGGCAGCAATCGCCTCCACACAGTCCATCCGTCCACAACCGCATTTAATGCCTATGTTCACACCTACACGCACGTGTCCCACTTCGCCGGCATTGAAATGACTGCCACGGATTTGTCTCCCATTTATCACCGTACCCACGGCAATGCCTGTACCTACATTTACGTATATAAAGTTTTTGGAAATTTGTCCGAATCCCCAGACGCGTTCGGCTCTTGTAGCGCTCTTCACATCATTGTCTATATGGCAAGGCATGCCATATATATCCGACAGTTCCTTTGCCAACTCAATCCGCTGTGTCCTGCTCGGGTCAATCTGCAGCCAGACACCTTCGTTGGGATCTACACGCCCTATCAGCCCAACACCCATCGCTACCGGTTTCTGGTCATACCAGCCCACGGTACGGATATAATCATCGAGCGACGACTTGATGATTTCCAGCGCAGCCTGCTGATTAAAGTAACCGGAGTCATATTTCTTATACCTCAAAATGTTGCCACGGCTATCCATTTCGCCAATCAGCAACTTCGTGCCTCCTAAATCAAGACCTAAATACGTTTCCATTTTTTATATGCGTTTTTTAATATTGTTTACTGTCCACAATATTACGCACTATCAGGGAGACAAGGGTTTATTCTCTGACAAAAAAGGTTTAATACTTGTCAGCAGTGGTTCAAAAGCAGTCTTCATGGCTCTAAATTTTGCTGGGACTGGTACCAAACTGCTTTTTGAAGCATGTACTGAAATATTTCGGGTCAGAAAATCCGACCATATTCGCCACTTCCCCTATCGAATATTTCCGGGAAACCAGCAGCTCTTTTGCCTTGTTCAAACGGACAATGCGGATGAAGTCATTCGGTCCCTGCCCGGTCAGCGTCTTTATCTTATTGTAGACAGAAGTGCGGCTCATGCCCAGCATCCGGCAGAAGTCATTGATGGAGAATTCCGAATCGGACAACTCCTCCTCAATCACCTTCATAACCTTGTCCAGAAACTCCTTGTCCAACTGGCTGGTATAGTCTGTCTCTTCGGGCTGCGCATCCATCGCCAACACGGTTTCGCGCAAATGCTGCCTATTCTGAAGAATATTCCTAATACGCACTTTCAGCACAGACAAGTCGAAAGGCTTGATGATGTAGTCATTGGCACCGGCTTCCAGTCCGAAGATGATATTTTCCCTCTCACTCAGTGCGGTCAGTAATATAATAGGTATATGGCTTGTATCTACCGATGATTTCAGAATCCGACACAATTCATCACCTTCCAGTACCGGCATCACAATGTCCGAGATAATGATATCAGGATTGATTTCCCTTGCCGTCTCCAATGCCTTTCCACCGTCGGGCACGGCAACTACCTTATATTCGGAAGACAAGCTGTCCACCAGATACTCCCTCATATCCGCATCGTCCTCCGCCAGAAGAAGGACATTCTTCCCGGCACGTTCCGTTTCTTCATGCACAGCCCCGGTAGCGGCCTGAGCTTCTTCCCGGCCGTCAGCCTTCGCTTCCACCGCCACGCTCGCCTTTATCCTCTGCGGGAAAGTTACCGTAAACGTAGTTCCCTGCCCTTCCACGCTACTGAAAGAGATGGTGCCGTGATGCTGTTTCACAATGCGGCGCGTAATCATCAGACCGATGCCCGAACCGGTTTCCTCAAAGTTCATGGCATTCTGGGCTCTATAATATTCGTGGAAGATATTGCCCTGCTCCTCTTTCGGAATGCCGATGCCCGTATCCTTCACTTCAATAGTCCATTTCTTTCTTGCAGTCTTCACCAGTATGTGAATGACTCCCTTCTCTGTATACTTCAAGGCATTGGAGAGCAGATTGTCTATGATATGATCCATCTTCTCCCGGTCAATCCAAACCTTGGGCATATCCGGCTCCACCTCCAACTCTATCCCGACGCTCTTCTGCATGGCGGCTAAGTGAAACTCCGCCATTTTTTCCTCCAGATAAGCCTTAATGTCGTATGGAGAAACCTTCAGACACTCCTCGGCATGCAGTTCCGTTTTCTGCAACTCAAGCAGTTGAGTAATCATTCCCATCAGTTTTTCCACATTCTTCATTGCCACCGCAACGGTTTTCTTACCCTGCTCCGGAAGTCCCTCCTGCGCTTCGAGCTCGCTCAGCGGAGCCTTTATTAAAGTAACCGGTGTACGGATATCATGGGCTATACTGATAAAGGAACGTATCTTGTCCCTTATACGCCCCTCGTTCACCTTATGCCTCCTATACAGCACAAACATGTACACAAAGACAGACAACAAAATGAAATAGATGAACAGCGCCCACCACGAAACCCAGTAAGGGTTATGAATGACAATGTCCAGACTTCTTTCTCCCACCTGCTGCCCGGTGTATTTATCAAATGCCCGCAAGCGGAATACATACTTACCGGACGAGAGATTCATATAGCTCACGTTCCGCACTGAATTGGAGTGTTCCCACTCCTCATTGTGATTTTCGAGCCTATACTCATACCTGATACGATGCGGGACTGCAAAGTTGATGGCAGAGAAGGAAATTGAGAAGGAGTTTTGATTATACTTCAAATCTATTTTCCGGGTATCATTGATATTCGTTTGCAAAAGAGAGCCTTTCATTCCCGCTTTGACCGATTCGTAAAGCAGTTTAAAGTCTGTCAGAATCAGCTCAACAGACACATGGGGCCCTAAGTCCAAAGACGGGAGAAAGGAAAGAACCCCTTCTGCAGTACCGAAAGCAAGACATCCATTCTTCAACTTAAGGGCAGCATTCGGATTGTAATATCCCCAGCTGACATCCAAAAAATCATTGGCACTGATGATAATATCCCGGGAGCAGTCCAAGCAATACAATTCCTTCTCCGTACTGAACCAGATACGCCCTTCGTTATCCTCCAGCAGGCTGTTGATGGAATTGGAAACCAGATTGTCATCTACGGTATAGGCATGCGCCTCTTTCCCATCCGGCCCAACACGTATAAGACCTTCCCCGTCTGTAGCCAGCCAGGTATCGCCGGATGAGGACTGCATCAGGCAACGGACAGGATAATGCAGAGAGATGTCTCCAAACGTCTGATGCCACTGCGTGTCTCCCGACTTCTTATCAAAGACGGCCAACCCGCTGCAACCGGCAATCAGTAATGAGCCCCCCTTACCCGGCTTTATGTCACCTATGCAATCAATCGGGTAATATGTATAAGTATCCGTCCGTATATCGTAACGGGTAAACTCTCCTTCAATACCACCGAACCAGACATAATCCCCTTCCGCATAAATGGCATAAACATAGTCGGTGGCCATTCCCTTCTCCGGATGTGCATTTCTTTTCTCTTTCTTCTGTACCCGTCCGGTCTGTTTATGAATACAATAGACACCGATACCATAGCCACCTACCCAGATGTTTCCCCCGGAGTCTTCGGCAAGCGCCAATACCACTTTGCCACTATATTCCGTACCGTCCAGATAGTGGGTCCATTTGCGTGACCGAGGTTGATAGAGGCTGACGCCGTTGTTTGTACCATACCAATAATCTCCCTCCGAGTCCTGAAACATTACATTTACATGGTCCGACTTCAGGGAATTATCATTATTGCGTTCGTGCCTGATTCTATAGACATCCGGCATCTCCGGATCCAGATAGCTGATGCCATTCGTAGAAGTGCCAATCCATACAACTCCGGATTCATCCACACAAATATCGGATACCGTATTACCACTCAAGCTTTTGTCATCATCCCCGTTATTCATATAATGGTTCAAAAGTTCTCCGGTAGCGACATCCATGCAAAAAACACCTGCACCGTCGGCTCCCACCAGCAGCAAATTATCCTTTGTCCTTGCAAACGAACGGATAGGTACATGAGGAATCCGGTCATTCAAGGGATGTATCCGCCCGTCGGGACCGTCAAGCACAAATACCCCGTTTGAAAAGGTACCGATGAACAGCTTCGCTCCGAAGACATAGAGCGATTCCACATGCATCTCTGTATGCAGGCCAACCGGCCTCGTCTCAAAAGACGAAGCACCTGCCGTTCCTGCCTTCGTCAGCCGGAAGACACCCTTGTCGGTGCCTGCAAAAAACACTTCATCTTCCATTTGGACCATGCAACGGACAGATTGCCCCTTCAATCCGGCAAAAGACAGTCCTGCACTTTCTTCCCAAGAATAAAGCCCCTTCGACATACACAACCACAAACGGTTTTCGTCATCAAACAGCATATTATACAATACCGGAGAAGGCAGGTAATCGGCCAAGTCCACACGCAATTGGAAAGAGTCCGTCAGTTTGTTGTATGCATAGATTTTTCCATTCTTCAATGCAACCCAGACAATACCCTCCTTATCACACATCATGGTAGTGGAAGACTGGATATTGTCCCTGGAATCAACCATTCCGTCCAGCTTGTAATGCTTGATTTCATTCCCGTCATAACGATCTATCCCGACATGAGTATACACCCAGACAAATCCGGCTGAATCCTTGTTTATCTGGAATACTTGCCGACTGCCCAATCCCTCCTTGATACCCAAGGTGCGGAATGAACCGGCAAACAAGTCAGCGGACAAAAAAACGAACACCCATAACAGCAGAAATGTACATGCAACGGATTTATATGGAAACGGATATGGAGCAGACATAGGTCATATATTGTTTTTTTGGATGCAATATTACGCATAAATATAAAAAAAACGGTCGAAAAACTATCCGAATAGGTTCGATTTCTATTACTTTTGCCTTCCGAAACCAACAAATCATGAGAAGCCATGCTCAGTAAGTTCAAATTAAACCAGCTCTATTTCAAGGACACACAGTTTGCCAACCTCATGACACGGCGCATTTTCAACGTCCTTCTGATAGCCAATCCTTACGATGCCTTCATGCTGGAAGATGACGGCCGCATCGACGAAAAGATATTCAACGAATACACTTCGCTCTCCTTGCGCTACCCTCCCCGTTTCACGCAGGTTTCCACTTGCGAGGAGGCGCTGACACAGCTGTCCTCCATCTCTTTCGACCTCATCATCTGCATGCCGGGCACGGGAGACAACGACAGCTTCGACGTGGCACGATACATCAAAAACCTGTATGAACAGATTCCGATGGTGATACTTACCCCTTTCAGCCACGGCATCACCAAGCGTATTGCCAATGAAGACCTCAGTCCCTTTGAGTATGTGTTCTGCTGGCTGGGAAACACCGACTTGCTGGTTTCCATCATCAAGCTGATAGAGGACAAGATGAACCTGGAGCACGACGTCAACGAAGTGGGTGTGCAGCTCATCCTGCTGGTGGAAGACGGCATCCGCTTTTACTCCTCCATCCTGCCCAATCTGTATAAATTCGTATTGAAGCAGAGCCAGGAATTCTCTACTGAAGCACTGAATGCCCACCAGCGCACACTGCGCATGAGGGGACGTCCCAAAATTGTACTGGCACGTACCTATGAAGAAGCCTTTGGCATCTACCAAAAATATAAGAATAATATATTAGGTGTCATCACCGACGTACGCTTCCCCCGCGTAGAACGGGGCGAGAAGGACGGACTGGCCGGTATCAAGCTCTGTGCCGCCATCCGCAAGGAAGACCCGTTTGTACCCCTTATCATACAGTCCAGCGAATCGGACAACGTAGCGTATGCAGCCAAATACGATGCCGCCTTCATCGACAAGAATTCCAAAAAGATGGATGTGGACCTGCGCCGTATTGTATCAGACAATTTCGGCTTCGGCGACTTTATCTTCCGCAACCCGGACACGCTGGAAGAGATTGCCCGCGTAAAGAATCTCAAAGAGCTGCAGAACATTCTTTTTGCTGTTCCGGCAGAATCATTCCTTTACCACATCAGCCGCAACCACGTCAGCCGCTGGCTCTACTCACGTGCCATGTTTCCCGTGGCAGAGTTCCTGCGGCCCATCACCTGGAATAGCTTGCAAGACGTGGATGCCCACCGTAAAATTATCTTCGAGGCTATCGTGAAATACCGCAAGATGAAAAACCAGGGAGTAGTGGCAGTCTTCAGGCGCGACCGCTTTGACCGATACTCCAACTTTGCCCGTATTGGCGACGGTTCGCTGGGAGGCAAGGGGCGCGGACTGGCTTTCATCGACAACCTGGTGAAGCATCACCCCGAGTTCGAAGAGTTTGAGAATGCCCGTGTCGCCATCCCCAAGACCATCGTGCTCTGTACCGATGTGTTCGACGAGTTTATGGATACCAACAATCTGTATCAGATAGCCTTGTCCGATGCCGACGATGACGTCATCCTGCGCTACTTCCTCAAAGCAAAGCTGCCCGACCGCCTGGTGGAGGACTTCTTCACCTTCTTCGACGTGGTGAAGTCGCCGCTTGCCATCCGTTCGTCCTCGTTGTTGGAAGACTCGCACTACCAACCCTTCGCCGGCATCTACAACACCTACATGATTCCCTATCTGGACGACAAGTACGAGATGCTGCGCATGCTGAGCGATGCCATCAAGGGAGTATATGCTTCGGTCTACTTCCGCGACTCGAAGGCATACATGCAGGCAACGAGCAACGTTATCGACCAGGAAAAGATGGCTGTCATCCTGCAAGAGGTAGTGGGCAACCAGTATGGTGACCGCTACTACCCCAGCATGTCCGGCGTGGCACGTTCGCTCAACTACTACCCCATCGGCGACGAGAAGGCGGAAGAAGGTATCGTCAATCTGGCACTCGGCTTGGGCAAATATATTGTGGACGGCGGCATGACGCTCCGCTTCTCGCCCTATCACCCCAACCAGGTGCTGCAAACCAGCGAAATGGAGATTGCCCTCAAAGAGACTCAGACCCGCTTCTATGCCCTCGACCTGCGCAATGCCGGTCACGACTTCTCCATCGACGACGGCTTCAACCTGCTGAAACTGCACGTCAAAGAAGCGGAAAAGGACGGAGCACTGAACTACATAGCCTCCACCTACGACCCTTACGACCAGATTATCCGCGACGGGCTTTATCCCGGTGGACGCAAAGTCATCACCTTTGCCAACATCCTGCAACACGACGTATTCCCCCTGCCACGCATCCTGCAACTGGCTTTGAAATACGGAGAGCAGGAGATGCGCCGTCCCGTAGAGATAGAGTTTGCCGCCACCATGAGCCGTGAGAAGGACAAAACCGGCACCTTCTACCTGCTGCAAATCCGCCCGATAGTCGACACCAAGGAGATGCTGGATGAAGACCTTACCGCCATTCCGGACGACCAGGTACTGCTCCGTTCCAACAACTCATTGGGACATGGCATCATGAACGAGATACATGACATTATCTATGTGAAGACAGACGACTATAGTGCCTCCCACAACCAGGAGATTGCCTGGGAGATAGAGAAGCTGAACCAGCAGTTCCTGGACGAAGGCCGCAACTATGTCCTTGTAGGTCCCGGACGCTGGGGTAGCAGTGACACCTGGCTCGGCATCCCCGTGAAGTGGCCGCACATCAGCGCCGCCCGCGTGATAGTGGAAGCCGGACTGACCAACTACCGGGTAGACCCCAGCCAGGGAACCCACTTCTTCCAGAACCTGACCTCCTTTGGAGTGGGATACTTTACCATCAACGCCTTTATGAATGACGGCGTATACAACCAGGAATTCCTGAATGCACAGCCTGCCGTACACGAGACGAAGTACCTGCGGCATGTACATTTCCGCCAGCCGATGGTGGTAAAGATGGATGGCAAGAAGAAACTGGGAGTGGTGCTGATGCCCGAAGAATAAATCAGTCCGTCAGCCGGTGCAGCACAATCATCACCACCTCTGCGGGGGCAAACATGCGGATGGCCTTCTGCGAAGTGCCGATGCCGTTGGTGACAATCATCGGGATGTTCTTTGAGTTGTACTTCAGCCCGGAGAGGAACCGCTGCCCGTAGTGCGAGGGGACTATCGGTGCATAAAGCCCGAACAGCGTCACCTGCCCGCCATGCGTGTGTCCGGCCAGGATGAGGTCGGAGTTTGTCACCGGGACGTCCTCGGCATAGTCCGGCGTATGCGTCAGCAGGATTACGAAATCGTCGGGCGAAAGGCCGAGTGTGGGCGATGTGCCGTTCTTGCCCAAGTCGAAAGGATTGCGCACGCCCGCCACAAGAATCCGCTCGCCGCCACGCCGCAGGGTGTCCACCTTATGCTCCAGCAGATGCATGCCATAATGCCTCATTTCGCGCACGATGTCGTCATAGCAAGCCTCGTAGTCATTGTTGCCAAGCACGGCATAGGTGCCCAACGGCGTCTTCACTTGCGCCAGGGCAGCCATGACGGGCGGCACGTACTGGCAGCCTTCGTGAAAGTCACCGCCAATCAGCAGCACGTCGGCCTTCTGGTCTATGAGCAGGCGGACCAGGTCCTTCAATCCCTCCTCCTTCAGCAGGCTTTTGTAGTGCAGGTCGGAGACAAAGGCGATGCGGAAGCCCTCGAAGGCGGCAGGCACGTCGCGATGCGTGAAGTCGTACGTCTTAATGCGGCTGACGCCCTTATAGGCCGAGCCTACGTGGGTGGTTTTCGATGTGATTCTTGTACCTCGCTGCACAATTACCTTTTGTACCGGTGCCGTTTTCTTTATCTGCTGTTTCTTTACCTCGCCCTTCGCCGGCTGGCGGCGGACATTACGCAAATCAGACTGGTCAAAGGTGAACATCGGCGAAAGGCGGGCAGGCAACCCGATAGTATCGCCAAGCTGCGTGCTGTCTGCCTGCATGACTGGCTGCGGCAACGACACGGTAATCATCCGCTTGGAACGGCAGGAAGACAAGAGCAGCAGAGAAAGAATGGATATGTAGACTAACTTCTTCATCATAAGTGGGTACAAATATAGGGATTTTCAGTATTTTTGCTGGCAGATGCCGAACTAAATTGGAACTACGATGAACGAGATTAAACAGAATTCACCCTACGCATGGTTTCTCGCCGCCCGCCCCAAGACGTTGACGGGAGCCATCATCCCGGTATTGCTGGGCAGTGCCCTTGCCTTCAGCGACGGACAGTTCAAGACCGCACCCGCCCTGCTGTGCGCCCTCTTTGCCTGCGGCATGCAGATTGCCGCCAACTTTATCAACGACCTCTTCGACTTCCAGAAAGGGACCGACCGTCGGGAAGACCGGCTGGGGCCGCAGCGCGCCTGCGCCGAAGGTTGGATTACGCCGGCAGCCATGAAAACCGGCATCGGCATCGCACTGACACTGTCGTGCCTGGCAGGGCTGGCAGTGCTGTTCACCGTCTGGGGGCAGCTGCCCCACGGAGGCTGGGAACTGGTGGTGCTGGGCGTGGTGTGCATACTGTTTGCTTTCCTCTATACCACGCTGCTCTCCTATCGGGGCTGGGGCGACGTACTGGTGCTGGTGTTCTTCGGCTTCGTGCCCGTATGCGGCACCTACTACGTGCAGGCCTATACGCTGAATATGGATGTGGTGGTGCTGTCGCTCGTCAGTGGCCTCGCCATAGACACCTTGCTGATGGTGAACAACTATCGCGACCGCGAGCAGGATGCCGTGAGCGGCAAGTGTACGCTGGTGGTACGCTACGGCAAGAAGTTCGGTGAGAATATGTATCTGGCACTGGGCATCGCCGCCGTGCTGCTCTGCTTCTGGTTTGTCTACACGGGCAAGCTGACTCCACTGGAATTTATCTGGGCTCCCTGCGTCTATCTCTATATGCACGCACTGACGTGGCGCAAAATGATACAGATAGGTAGCGGTAAAAAGCTGAACAGCATACTGGGCGAGACGTCGCGCAATATGCTGTTCTTAGGATTACTGTTAGCGGTGGCGCTGAATTGAGAGGTTAGAGGTTAAGGATTAGCGGTTAGACCCTAATCCCTAAACCTTAACCTCTACCTCCATACATCTGTTCGTAATACTTCTGATAATCACCGCTGGTCACTTCTTCCACCCACGGCTGGTTGTTCAGGTACCATTCAATGGTCTTGACGATGCCGACCTCGAACTTCGTCTCCGGATACCAGCCCAGGGCATTGGTAATCTTTGTGGGGTCGATGGCATAACGCTGGTCGTGACCTAGGCGGTCTTTGACGAAGGTGATAAGGTCTTCGTTTATCCAGCTGATGTCAATCGTGCCGTCGGCGGCTTTTACTTGTTTCTTCAGCACTGCACGGTAACGGGGTTCTTCCTCCATCAAGCGGCGGACGGTGGCAATAGTCAGCTTCACGATTTCAAGATTGGTCTTTTCGTTGTGACCGCCTACGTTGTAGACTTCGCCTTCCACACCCTCGCGGACAACCAGGTCGATAGCTTTGCAGTGGTCTTCCACGTAGAGCCAGTCACGCACGTTACTGCCGTCGCCATAGACGGGGAGGTTCTTGCCTTCGAGAATATTCTTGATGATAAGCGGAATCAGCTTTTCGGGGAAGTGATAAGGACCGTAGTTGTTGGAACAGCGGGTGATAGTGACGGGCATCTTATAGGTGTCGTGATAGGCCATCACTACCATATCGGCACTCGTCTTGCTGGCGCTGTAAGGGCTGTGCGGGCAGAGCGGGGTTTGCTCTGTGAAGTAGCCTTCGGCACCAAGTGAGCCGTAAACTTCGTCGGTAGACACTTGATGGTAACGAACGCCTTTGCGCCAAGTGGGATAACCGGACTCGTCCTTGCCCGTGACCCAGGCACGGCGGGCGGCGTCGAGCAGGTTTTGTGTACCCAGGATGTTGGTCATCAGGAAAAGCTGGGGATTCTCTATGCTACGGTCTACGTGGCTCTCGGCAGCAAAATTCACTACGTAATCGAATTTATACTTGGCAAACAGTTCGTCGGCAAGCACGCGGTCGCAGATGTCACCTTTTACAAAAAAGCAACGTTCATCGTCAATGTCATTGGCAATGGTGCCCAGATTGCCTGCGTAGGTCAAGGCATCCAGTATCACCACTTTAATATCATTATGTTTTGCCAGGATATATTTAATATAGTTGGCGCCGATAAAACCGGCGGCACCGGTTACGAGATAAGTCTTCATGAGAATTAAAAATTATAAATTAAAAATTAAAGTCAGCGGGCCTTTATAGGAGAACTATTCTCCTTCTCTTTTTGGGGAACAAAGAGTTCATCGCTTCGATTCAGCCAGTTCCATCAGGTATTTGCCATATTCGGTCTTGCCAAGCTGTTCACCCAAGCGATACAGGCGGTCTACATCTATCCAGCCCTTGCGCCAGGCAATCTCTTCGATACAGCTCACGCGGAAGCCTTGACGGTTCTGGATGGTGGCGACAAAATTGCTGGCTTCCAGCAGGCTGTCGCAGTTGCCGGTGTCGAGCCAGGCAAAACCGCGACCGAAAAGCTCCACTTTCAGCGTGCCCTCGTCCAGATAGAGACGGTTGAGGTCGGTAATTTCGTATTCGCCGCGGGCAGAGGGCTTCAAGGAGGCAGCTTTCTCTGTCACGGTGGAGTCGTAGAAGTACAGTCCGGGGACGGCATAGTTGCTTTTAGGGTTGGCAGGCTTTTCTTCCAGCGAGACGGCTTTGCCGTTGGCATCAAACTCCACTACACCGTAGGCACGGGGGTCCTTGACGTAATAACCGAAGATGCAGGCACCCTTGTCTATGGAAGCGGCACGCTTCAGCATGGCGGAGAAGCCTTGACCGTAGAACATGTTGTCGCCCAGGATGAGGCAGCCCGGTCCGCCGTCCAAGAACTCTGCACCCAGCACAAAGGCTTGTGCCAATCCGTTGGGATTCTCTTGTATCTTATAGGAAAAGGACATGCCGAGTTCTTCGCCGGTTCCCAGCAGTTCGCGGAACATGGGTAAGTCACGTGGAGTAGAGATAATAAGCACTTCGCGAATTCCCGCCAACATCAGTGTAGAGAGCGGGTAGTATATCATCGGCTTGTCGTAGACGGGCATTATCTGCTTGGAGATAGCCTTGGACAACGGATAGAGACGAGTGGCACTGCCACCTGCAAGAATAATTCCTTTCATATTTCAGTTCTTTTTCGGTGATACTTCAAAATGGAGAATAAAATAAGAAGGAGGACGATGCCCCACGGCTCTACTTGCTATTCGGGCACAAAGATAATGGAAAAATTCGATTAAGTGAAGGCTTGGTTTCATCTTTTTACTTCATTGCTTTGCTTACTCCGGTACATTGTTTTGCTTACTTCAGTGCGTAACGGCCGTCACCCCTTGATGAAACGGTCTTTACCTCAGCGTGTAACGACCTTTACCAAATAGTGTAACGACCTTTACCCAATAGCGTAACGACCTTTACATTAGCATGTAACGGATTTTACACTATAGCGTAAACAATCGGTAAATACAATCCGTTGTAAATAAACAAACTACATCATCGGTCAGCAAGTTCTATCACCTCCAAATCTTTAAACGTTCCCCCATCAACCGCAAAGCGTACCATCGTACGCACCTTATGGAAACCTTGAATGCCCGCAGCGCCCGGATTGATGTGGAGTACATCCAACGTCTTGTCATACTTCACCTTCAGTATATGCGAGTGCCCGCTGATGAACAGCTTTGGGGGACGCACCAGAATGCTGCCCTTGATGGAAGGGTCATAGTTGCCGGGATAACCGCCGATATGTTTCATCAGCACCTCTGCCCCATCCACCGTAAAACGGAGAATCTGCGGATAGAGCTGCCGTATCTCCTGCCCGTCAATATTGCCATACACGGCACGGAAGGGACGGAAAGCCGCCAGCTTCTGTGCCACTTCCAGCGAACCGATATCGCCGGCGTGCCATATCTCGTCACAGTCTTCAAAATATTGCAGGTACTTTTCATCCCAGTAGCCATGCGTATCCGATAATAAACCAACTTTTGTCATTTTTCCTTTGTTTATTAAAACAAAGGTAATTATATTTGGGAAAGAAATCAATATGCTAATGTGATAATGTGCCAATATGCTAATTGGCTGCGCACCATCCGCGAACTTCTCTTCATTAGCACATTGGCACATTAATCACTTTAGCACATTAAACTATGGAAAACAGATATTTCAAACGTGATATCAGCTGGCTGTCTTTCAACTACCGCGTGCTGCTGGAAGCCGAAGACGATACACTGCCGCTATACGAACGCATCAACTTCATTTCCATATACTCCTCCAATCTGGAAGAATTCTACAAGATACGCGTGGCCGACCATAAAGCCATAGCCACCGGAGCCTCGCAAAGCGATGAAGAGACTGTGCAGTCCGCCGCCGAGCTGGTAGATGAAATCAACCGGGAAGTCAACCGCCAACTGGAAGACCGTATCCGCATCTACGAACAGAAGATACTGCCCGCCCTACGGAAACACCACATCATATTCTATCAGAGCCGCAACGTGGAACCGTTTCATAACGACTTCGTGCGCAACTTCTTCCGCGAAGAGATATTCCCCTATCTGGCCCCGGTACCCGTAAGCAAGGACAAGGTGATTTCATTCCTGCGCGACAACCGTCTCTATCTGGCCGTACGGCTTCATCTGAAAGGAGCTCCCGTCGGTTCTCCAAACCGCATCCAATATTTCGTGATGAAACTGCCGTACAGCAAAGTGCCGCGCTTCATCCAGCTGCCTAAGGTGGGGAAAGACTATTATCTGATGTTCATTGAAGACATCATCAAGGCCAATCTGGATACCATCTTCCCCGGTTATGAAGTGGACAGCAGTTATTGCATCAAGATTTCACGCGATGCGGATATTCTGATAGACGATGCCGCCAATACCTCCGAAATCATCGAGCAGGTGAAGAAGAAGGTAAAGAAACGCAAGATAGGCGCCGTGTGCCGTTTTGTATACGACCGCGCCATGCCCCAGGACTTCCTCGACTTTCTGGTAGATGCCTACCGCATAGACCGCCGGGAGCTGGTGCCGGGAGACAAGCACCTCAACATGGAGGATTTGCGGCATCTGCCTAATCCCAACCAAAGCGTACGTCCCATCAAGAAACCCCAGCCCATGAAGCTGACCTGCCTGGACGAACGCGAATCCATCTTCCGCTATGTGGAGAAGAAGGACCTGCTGCTGCATTATCCCTACCACTCCTTCGACCACTTCATCCATTTTCTATATGAAGCCGTCCACGAACCCACCGTGCGTGAAATCATGGTGACCCAGTATCGCGTGGCAGAGAACTCCACCGTCATCAACACCCTAATAGCCGCCGCACAGAACGGAAAGAAAGTCACCGTCTTTGTGGAACTGAAAGCCCGCTTCGACGAAGAAAACAACCTCGCCACCGCCGAGATGATGAAAGCCGCCGGCATCAACATCATTTTCAGCATACCAGGACTAAAGGTACATGCCAAAGTAGCCCTCGTGCTACGCCGCGACAAGGAAGGGCGCAAACTGACAAGCTACGCCTACATCAGCACCGGCAACTTCAACGAAAAGACCGCCACCCTCTATGCGGACAGCGGACTATTCACCTGCAACCCGGTGATTGTAAACGACCTGCACAACTTGTTCCGTACTCTGCAGGGAAAGGAAAATCCAGTGTTCCACCGCCTGCTTGTGGCCCGCTTCAACCTGATTCCTGAACTGAACCGCCTCATCAATCACGAAATAGAACTGACCCGGCAAGGCAAGCAAGGACGGATTATCCTAAAAATGAATGCCCTGCAAGACCCCGCCATGATAGACCGCCTCTACGAAGCCTCGCAAGCCGGTGTAGAGATAGACCTCATTGTCCGCGGCATCTGCTGCCTCATCCCCGGGCAGGAGTACAGCCACAACATCCGCGTGACACGCATCGTGGATACCTTTCTGGAACATGCCCGTGTGTGGTACTTCGGCAACGGCGGCGCACCCAAGCTCTTCCTCGGCTCGCCGGACTGGATGCGGCGTAACTTGTACCGCCGTATCGAAGCCGTCACCCCCATTCTGGACCCGGACTTGAAGCAAGAGCTCATCGATATGCTATCCATACAACTGTCAGACAAACGGAAAGCCTGCTTTGTGGACGACCGGTTGCGAAACCGCTGGAAGTCGTCGCGACCGCAAAAGGAGAAGGTACGGTCGCAATATAGCTTTTACGAATACTTGAGAGAGAAAATATAAACAACTCTGCCCCAATATACCTCCGGCTCAACTGTCTTTTATAGGACACAGACGTACGGCAGTTCCTCCACTACGTGCTTGCCGAATGGTGAGGGTATCACTATAAGTCTCTTCGCGCTCTTCTATAAGTATAGCAGCAGGACATGTCTCATAATCGGCCTCAGGAGCATCACGATAAATAGTAGCCAAATATCTTTTATCTGTATCGAGAAAAGACAGACTGATATTAGCCGTTCGTTCCTCATCTCCCGTGATACTGCCTATATACCAGCATCCCTCTCCTTTATCACAACGGGCAATAGTAACATAACTGCCAATGCATGCTTCCGGCACCACTGTTCTGCTCCAATCTGTAGGACAAGATACTATAAAATTAAAAGGTTCCGGATTAGCCTCGTAATTCTCTATTTCATCCGAAGCCATTTGTAACGGTGAATAGAGCACCACAAACAGCGCCAATTGTTTGGCCAGTGTGGTATGTACACGTGTCTGTGGCATTACATCGTTAACAAACCGAAACGTCACCGGTGTAAAGTCCATCGGGCCTGCCAACCCACGAGTGAAAGGCAATATTACGGTATGAGAGGGAGGATTTCCACCATCTACATCCCAAGCGTCCCATTCTTGTCCACGTACTCCCTCTTGTGTCATCAGATTAGAAAAAGTACGCTGCAAACCTGTAGGAATCACCGGTTCATGATTATCAATACAGATACGGTGACGGGCAGCAGCCTCTATTACCTTGCGATAATGAAGTACACCAAACTGACTGCTATGATATTCTTTCCCATCAAGCAAATCGCCCACATAACCCGTTTTTACTTGATGCACACCATATTTCTCATAGAACTTGAAACCATCTTCCATCTGATTTTCATAATTGGAAACATTACCGCCAGTTTCATGATGTCCTATCAAAGCTACTCCTTTGCTACGCCCATAATCAGTAATACGTTGTATATCAAAATCGGTATAAGGTTTTGTGAAACTAAACTTCCAAGTAGCCCAGTCTTCATTCCACCCTTCCACCAGTACACCTCCCAGGTTATTGGCAGCAGCAAAATCGATGTGACGCATTGTATTCTCTGTTGTGGCCCCATGATGGGGACCGGCATGCCAGGTGTTATGCTTCATGTGATAAGTCCACCAAATTCCAATATAGCGCATAGGTTGTATCCAGGAAGTATCGGTTATACGACAAGGTTCATTAAGATTTAACATGAGACGGGAAAGAAGCAAATCACCGGCAGATTCAGCCACTATCATTGTACGCCAAGGAGATACACGGGTATCGGTAACACGTACTTTCTCACCTGTACTCCAAGGTGTAAGAGCCGCACGTAATGTAACCGTTTTATTATCTTCAACTTGTTCAACCGGCTTCAAGTTCATGGCAGCATAATCTGTAAGATTTGCTTCATGAATAGCCAAATAAAGGCTATCTGTTGTCTCAATCGTCACCGGAGTGCTTACCCATCCCATCTTACTAAGAGTTTTTTTCTCAAATAAGGCCTCGTAAAAACGAACTCCTTTCACTGGAATACTCCAAGCATCATAATCTGCAGGAAAAACGAATTCAGTCACTTCGTCATCAATAAGAAACTCTTGTAGCTGTTGCTGGCGCGGGAACTCATACCGGAATCCCATCCCATCATCAAAAAGACGAAAAATAATATTCAGTTCCCGCTCCAACGATGTTTCTTCCTTGAGGCATACCCTCAATTCATTATAATGATTTACAATTTCAGCCTCTTCCCCCCATACTGGTTGCCACACATCATTATGCGAATCATGCTTAACCTCTTTTAGAACGAAACCAGTCAAAAGATCTGGCGCATCCTTCAAAACCAATCCCAGACGTGAAGGAAGTAAAATATTCTTCCCCGCATGTCTTAAACAATATCGGGGAGCACCTTCTTCATCAAGTGTAAACTCTAAAGAAAGTTTTCCATTTGGAGAGGTCAACTTGATATGTTCCTGCTGGCATGAAATCATCCATAGGCCTAAACATAAAGCAAGTATAATCTGTAGCGTTTTTTTTAGTTTCATAGTCATTACCGAATTTAATTTTATATATCCAATTCTTATTTTATAAGTCTACTGACAAACAGTCCCTTTCCTTCCTCAGCCGGAATAACACAGAAGTTTACGAAACCACAGACAGACTCCGGTTCAAGCAACGTGGCAACCAAATTTCCTAAAGGTTGTGCCAAAGGTACCAACCAACTACCTATTGGAAGTTCTACATTATCTTCATAGACATCCGTTTCTACATTTACCGGATGAATCCCCTCCCATTCCTTCTCTGCACGATACAGACGGGTTACTTTGTAACGCTCAACTTTTGCTTTTTGTACACGGGTAACTTGCTCAATGTGTACACCCAACGCTCGAAGCTTACATACTGCTTCTGTACAGGGAGCATCGAGCAGATAAGCCTTAGGGCGAGTACGCATCAATTGAGGTGTTGCCTGCATGGCATCAAGGGTTGGCAGTTCAGTCTTAAACAGTTCATTGGCCTTATAATCGATAAAAGAGACTACATGACGTACAGTATCCGAAGTGAAAGTAACATATATCGGTTCAGTAGCTTTCAAGGTGCGCTTCCTGGCTTGTTCTATCTTACGTTTAATTGAAGCACGATGTTGCGCAGCAGTAACCAACGTTTGCCGTGCCACCAAGAAACCGCACTCACTACGACGTGCAAAACACTCCGGTCCCAATCCAATACCTCTTATTTCGACAAAAAGCGATACAGCCCCCGTCAATGCTTGAAAAGTAGAACTGGACTGCGGACTTTTGGCACCTTTTACAAGAACAAGGGAACCATCTGCCACACGAGGAGTAAAGTAGAAACCGGAAGCATAACCGGCACTATTTAAAACGACCTCTGCCTCACGACGAAAAAGTTCTTCAGACAGCGTACGTAAAGCTAAAGGCGCATTAAGATGTCCTGTAGGTAAAAAAAGTACATCAGCAGCATTTGCTGTCGGCACTCCACGTAATAAGTTAAACTCACGACGTAAAGGTGTATATTCATGAATATCAAGAGCTACGTCCGGATTCCATTGCTGATAGGACTGCTTCAACAGCAAAGTGACAGCATCCTCTAATTTGCTCTGATCGCGATTCAAATCGTAACCATCGGCTGAACGACGTTGCTGAATGGCATAACCATCAACATTGGCTATAGGAACCAAAGCCACAGCTATATGATTCAGCAATTCACGTCCTTCTTTTTCACAAAGTAAGTAACGGACAAGCATGCATACAGCCTCAGCACCTGCCGGCTCGTTACCATGCAGTGCCGCTTGAATCCATACCCTTACCTTCTTCTTGTCGGGAGTACCCAAATAAAGTACCGGAATGGTACGTCCTTGTTTGGTAACACCAATATTCTCCATATATGCCAAACCCGGAGAACGTACAACCAATTGTTGTAAATAGTCCTTTATCTCATCAACCGATGCCAATCCGCTACCGTAAGGTTTACTTAGAGTAGGTGTCTCACGGTCAAATTTGGGGTCAGGATAGAAACTTGCAGTTACTCCGGCAGGTTGCTTCGACTGATTTCTATTCCATAACACAAGATTAGCTAATACCACTTCTTGTGCTATCCTCTGTAAATAAAGAGCCGTTTCAGACGGTAGACCTGCATAATAATCGCTGCTAAAAGGCTCACCAAAAAAAATTGCATAAAAGACACAAGCCGCCAGATAACTGCCTGCAGGACTAGGGTGGCTGCCATCAGAATTATACAACTGCAAACTTGGACACTCTCTACGTACACGTCTCCATGCCTCACCCACAGGAGCACAATAAGCATCAAGGACATCAGCCATTTCCAAATAGTTTTCCGTAAGTTGCTGCTGCATTCCTTCATAAGTATCATTATTACGCCCCCATGTCATATAACAGACACTTTTTCCTTTTGGGGCATAAAGACGGCGTAAACTATCTAACTGCGCCGCAGGATGGAATACATTCTTCTTTACCCATTCCTTTTCACGAGTAGGTGCCTTGCTCTGTTCCTGCATCACCATATAATCCCATCCTCCTTCACGAATCGCCTCTAATGTTTGCGTATTGGCTGCATGCTGTCTCAAGTACCAACCAGGGTTAGCAACCTGGCGCACTGATATTTTTTTTCCACATGAGGATGCTAACGATTGGACTTGCCATGGCAAACGATTAAAAAAAGTATAGCTGTTACCTATAAAAAGTACCCGTAAAGAATCTGTCGTCAATAATGGCACAGCTTGTTTCCCCATAGGGACAGCCTCATGCCCGATGCCGCACTCTTCTATCTTGCGCCAATGGCATTCCCAACCACGGGATGCAGCCAACTGGTGAATATAAAGCCAGAAACTACGCCCACGCTCCATACGGTTTCGTCCTTGTCGTTCAGCTTCAGGAGTCTTGCGTAGAAAAGACTCACGTATCGTATCTCCCAAAGCCAGCTGTAGTATGATAGGTTTTGACAAGTATTTTTTTATCTGTTCAGATGAAATATAGGGGATACCAGCCGTACCATAAGGATATGTCTGGGCCAAATCAGGAAAAGTATACCAACCGGGAGAACTTATAATAGCTTTTTCCACATAAGGACTATCGTGAAAAAGCATGAAACGCTGTACGAATTGCCCACCAGCAGAATGACCATAAATCATATATCCTTTGCGCATGCTTCCCGTAAATTGACGCACATATTCAAATAGTTTATCAACCAACACTGGTGTAATTTTTTCGGGAGCATTAGCTACTGTATGGGCAGCATTCATCACCCCCACCTCCTGATAGTCTGCCAAAGGATAAGATTTCAAATCAAAGTGAGGTATAAAAAGCATAAAACCCTTTCTCTCCGCTTCTTCTTTCCAACCGTCCAAAAGATAACGATAGCCGCGGTCTCCTCCTTCAAAGACAAATACAATAGGCATTTGTTTAATATCCCCCTGGGAAGGTATATAATAATGTACATCTACCGGGCGATCGGCAAAAGGAGGGTATTGACTATAAGTGAAGAAATGTTCACCTCTTGGCCTTTCCAAAGTCTGTTTCGCTATTGCAGATAAACAAATACAGAGGAATCCAATATAAAATATAATCAGCTTCTTCATAATTCGTACCTTCCCTTCTTTACTATTGTACCATCTTGCATTACAAATTTACCACGGGCAATGACATCTGTAAGCTGCAAATCTTCCGCCAAAAAACACAAGTCTGCATCTGCTCCTTGTGCCACAATACCTTTAGCTCGTAATTTCAGATTACGAGCCGGATTGGATGTTATCAATGTAATCGCCTGTTCCAATGGTACCCCCTCCTCATTGACTAATGCAACTACCTCCTTGAAATTTAAATTCAAAGGAGCAGGACGATAAGTTATTTCTCCAGTTTCAGGATTCACTCTGCGTACGCCACCATGGCCATCACTAGAAAAAGTAATGCGATCAAGGGGGACACCAGCTCGCAATGCACGTATCACACAACGATGGGGAGTATCAAACTTTGAGCCACCAGTCGAAAAATCAATCATTCCACCTAATTTACCAAATTCTACAGCCTGCATAAAAAGAGCTTCAGTACGTATCAGATGAGTAGGAGACAGATAAGATATCAGTGTAGGATAGTGACGAGCAATATTGAGTAAGGGCTCAATACCTTCCGGAAGTGCTCCCAAATGAATGTGGAGAATTCCTCCTTTACCAGATGTAAATCCCCCTAAACGTACCTGATGTATAATACGTAATATCTCTTGCTCTGTCGGAAACGGACTACGGTCATCACTCATCGCCAGCTTACAGCCAATAACTTTATCTATGAAGATAAGATCGTCAGCCACACTATTCATCAATGTTTTGGTAGGCAATCCGTAATAACTTGTCAGCATATAAGCCGACAATCCGTCATCGTCAATAGCTTTGGCCTTGGCATAAAGCGTAGTAAGTTCTTTGGCAAATCCATCAGTACCAAGCATACCCAATACAGTAGTAGTACCACATGCCACCAGTTCGCTCATAGTCACCTCGGGGACTAATGAGGCATAACCTTGTTGCCCTCCTCCACCAGTAATATGTACATGCTGATCTATAAATCCCGGAGTAACAATTTTACCTTGCACGTCAATAGTATGGCAAAATGATTCATTCAGTTCAATTGTCTTTGAAATATGCGCAATCTTTTCTCCGCATAGCAAAATGTCTGTTTTACCAAGATAGGCAGGAGCATATAAATTTGCATTCTTTATCAATGTAAACATAGCTGTCGATTAATTTTAGAAAGTGATAAGATGATAAAGTATCAAGAAAACAATTCCTCCTATTAAAGGAAATGTATTACGCCTTGCCAACTCCACTGATGACACACCGGCTACCCCGGCAATGGCAACAATGACTCCGGCAATAGGAGATGCGGCACGTCCCATGCTTGCCGCCAACTGCAAAGGAAGTATCAATGAAAAAATCGGCAAACCAAGCTGAGTGGCTATACCCGGCAATAAAGGACCAAATGAAAAAAAGGCTGCATTGCCACTTCCCATCAGCATGGCAGCTCCAAAAATAATGAGAGTAAAGATTGCGGCAATAGCTAATCCCGAAAGTCCGATATGAGAGGAATAACCCACCAATGAATCAATAAATCCCAAACCAATCAGTCCTTTAGAGAAAACTTCTGAAGCTACAATCAATGTTACAACTGAAGTAAACACATTTCCCATGCCTTTCCAAAAACTTGCAAAAACGTTAAAAGTAGTACGCACACTACGAGTATGAAACAACACAAATACCAATGATAAGAACAGAGAAAAAAGCATAGCAGTAGTGGTACCCAATGTTACAGTAGGCTGAAACAGTCCCACAAAAGGTGAAAAGAAAATGAGAAGAGCCAAAGGTAATACCGGGAGTAGCGCAAAAGCCAATGGAACATCCGGTTTTTCTACTAATGAGGTTGCAGTCACATTTGACACCTGCAATATGCCATCCTGCTGTTTCTTTGCATCTTTTTTATCAAAATAACGGTTATTGAAATAGAAGAGTACCATTACAACCAAGGAAGTAGGAATTACTAAAGGAAGTTGATGAGTGATGAAATATTCCACATTGGATTGTCCTATCAATTCGGCAGCCATAGCAGTATTTGCCGACCCCGGTCCTTGATCAAATAGAGTAGCAGCGGCAATGACTGACAATGCTGTAAGTTGGCTTACTCCCAAACTAATTAAAACAGGATAAACCGAAGCCACAAGCAACAATCCTAATCCGGCAGCTGAAGGAGTAGTAATAAAAAGTAATTGTCCAATAGGAACAACTATAGTAGCCGCCAAATAAGGATAACGTCGAAAAAGACCTAATGGCTTCATGGAAATATAGACCAATGCATTAGTAGCCTTTATGTTATTCATGAAAGCTACATAACCGCCAATTGTCATTATCATAAACCCTGCACGCGCCAAATTAGAAAGAAAAACTTCCTCTATCATCCTTACCAAATCAAACACCACCATTCCCGTAGCTTCACTAGGTACTACCGAATGCACTTGCATGAAAAAAGCAGCTGTAAGCATTAATAAACCGGAAAGCATCAAAAGACCTTGAGGATTGAGCTTACGATAAAGACCTACCGCTGTAATCCCTACCATAAGAAGACTAAAAATGAAAGCCAATTCGGACATGATGTATCAAGATATTAAGTTTTTGTTTTCTTTTGAATATATGAATCTAAATCAGATATAAACACCGATATATACAAAGCCGTTTATATGCGGTATTTATATCTGACTATTATCTATCAATACCCCGGATTATTTTCCAAAGGATTACCAGTATTGGCATCAATGAATGATTGCGGCAGCGGGAAAAGGACAGGAGTTTCATATTCATCCATACCACGTCCTGCAATACCAGCTATCTCATTGAGTTCACGCATGCGACGTTTGAAATAGTTATTGGTATCACGTTCGTCACCACCATTTTCTTGGCAAACACGTACCAATGTATGACGACGTTCTTCCTCCGTAAGCAGTTCACGGCTGCGTTCATCAAGAATGAAATCCATACCACCGATTCTAAGATCATCTTCAGTAATACTTACAGCATTGGAACGATTACGTACTTTATTTATCCATTTAATGGCCTCGCCTACTTGATTACTCTTGTAAAGAGCCTCTGCATAAAGTAAATATGTATCTGCCAAACGTAAATAAACAATGTCCGCATAGTGTCCATCATTAGCTGCATTAGCCAAAATAGGTGGAGTATAATCCCATTTACGAGTAGTAGGCCAATCATATTTTTTAATGGAAGTAGAAGAGCATGGCTGCATTAACCGTAGTATCAATAAGTGCAGTACCACCTAAATCAAATACCTTGGTTACATTGCCGGCAGCATCTACATCATTAATACTCCATACGATAGCATTGGCAGATACACGGTCATCTTGTTCTCCCATTCCTTTATAATTGTACAAACGAAGTGCTCCTCTGGAAGGAACTACACGTCCGGCTCCCTTACCACCATTAGCTTGCCAAAAGACTTGTGCAAATGAACCTTCACCACCGTTATTGATATAGTCCGGATTATGCTGGTTTGTCTTTTTACAATCGCCATCATTAGCATAATAGTTCTTATAAGTTGTAGTCATATAGACATTTGCAGTACCATAGGCACTATTCTCCTCTTCTGTGTTAATGAAAGCCAGTAACACCTCCGTATTTCCATCAGCATACATAGGAGTATAAAATACGTCAATAAAAGGACATCCATCATTGGAAGCATTACTACCAAAGCGTTGATTTATAAGGGAATATTCTCCACTTTCCACTAATGGTTTCAGTACTGAAACTGCTTTTTCAGCATTACCTTCTGCCAAATAAAGTTCACCCAAATAGTGACGTGCCACAGCACCAGAGACTTTACTATTATTAGAAGTACGCAAAGGAAGGTTATCGACTGCAAACTGGAAATCTTCTGCCATCACTTCGCGAATACTACTCAAGGAAGCACGGTCCCAATCATCACGATAATTCAATCCTGTAATTTCTTGTGTTGAAAGGGGCACTGCACCAAATGAATAGGTAAGGTGACGGTAAGCCCAAGCACGGAAAAAGCGAGCTTCGGCCAACACCTCATTTTTACGATTTTCAGCATCAGCACCACTTCCCCAGTTAATGCCATCATTGTCAGCTCTTGAGATAACCATATTGGCAGTGTTGATGATACGATATCCCCACTGGAAAATATTATTCCAAATAGCAAGATCAGTGTAAGTTATCTCTTTGGGATTGTAGAGGAACTTCATTTCCGCATGACTATTATTGGCCCATGAATTATCTACCCCTCCACCCCAGGCAGAATGCAGACAGAGCGCAATACTTCCTCCCATTGCATCAGCACGGCGATACTCTGCACGCATAAGACCATAAAGAGGCGTTATCATCGATTTAAACCCATTGTAATCTACAAGTAAATTTTCAGGATAAAGTGCATCACGAGGATCTTCCTTAAGAAACTTATCCTCATTACAGCCGCCCATAGTGAGCAATAATACTGTAAACACTAAGACATTGAAATATGTTATTTTTTTCATATGTGCAATTTCATTTTAGCTTTTTATGATATATTACTCTCATCAAATATCTAACTTTAGTCCAAAAGTGAACGAACGTACTGGAGGAGCAGCCAATTGATCATTGAGAAATTCCGGATCCATACCTGTCCAGCCAGTTATTGTAGCCAAATTCTTAATGTTCATGTAAAGATTGAGCCGTTTGATGAAAGTACGACGCAACCATTGTTGTGGGAAATTATAACCCAATGTAATGTCGGAAATACGTAAGAAATCTGTCTTTTCATAGAAACTGGCTCCCTCTGGATTCACATCACTATTCAAACTATTTTTCGGATAGCTATTCGTAGGATTCTCTGGAGTCCAAAAATCCACCAAAAAACGGTTCTGGCGATATGAATTATGGCTTGTATCATACAAGGCATTCAGATGGGTTTGTCCTAACTGAGCCGTTAAGAACACACTCAGAGTGAAGTTTTTGTACTCAAAAGTGTTCATCAAACTCATATTTACTTTAGGAATAGCCGACCCTATAATAGTCTTATCAGCCGTTGTAATATCGTTACCATCTACATCAAGGTATTTCACATATCCAGGATACGAATTACGATAGTTAGGATCTTGCTGCCCTGTCGGGTTAGACGGATCAGCAATCTGCCATACACCGATAATTTTATAATCATAGTTCACATTGATAGGTTCACCAATAAACCACTTGGAAGCCACATCATCAACCGGCTTTCCATTAGCATCATACAAACCAACATCTACAATCTCCGAACGATAGTGTGAGAGGTTGAAAGAGGTGCTCCAGCTAAAACTCTTATGTGTAATGTTATTAGAAGTTATCTGGAATTCAAAACCACGATTACGGGTCTGTCCACGATTCTCAGTAATAGAGCCAGTACCATTAATGGTAGGAATAGAACGGGAAAGCAGCAAATCTTTGGTTTTAGACCAATAAATATCAAATGAACTCTGAATACGTCCATTCCAAAGTGCAATATCAAAGCCAGTATTAATAGATGTAGTAGTTTCCCAACCTAAACCGGGCGAAGCTAACTTCGACGGATAGAAACCAAACTGTGCAGTATGATCATCATTCAGATAATTGTAAGTTGAAAGATTAGGTAGTGTACTATAAGCACTGATAGCCTCATTGCCATTTTTACCCCATGACAAGCGATATTTCAGATTGCTAATGGTTTCACTTATAGGCTTGTCTTTAAAAAAAGATTCATTGGAAATATTCCATCCAATAGCGGCTGAAGGAAAAACGCCGAATTTAGAACTTTCACCAAAAGCGGAGTAACCATCACGACGAGCAGTAAGAGTCAACAAGTAACGATCATCATAAGTATAATTCAAACGCCCCATTTGTGAAATATGATTTTCTTTATAATAATTGGAATTACCAGACATTGTGGCAGCTTTAGAAATCTGGTAATAATACATCACATCATTGGGAAAATTCTTACCTTCCATTGTATTCTGTTCATATTCCTTGCTTTGAGCAGAATATAATCCTGTGAAAAATATACGATGTTTACCAAATTCACGTTGATAAGAAATAATATTCTCCAAAATCCATTCTTCTGAATGCCAGTCATCAGTATTCAATACGCCATTAGCACTAGCTCCTTCGTAGGTATCCAAACCTTGATAATTCTTATAGGAGCTGTTTTGGTAAGTGAAGCCTGTATTCAATTTATAGCTCAGCCCTTTAATAAAGGGAAACTTTACCTCAAGCACATTATTAGTGATAACCTTTGCACGAATATCTTTTGTCTTATTATTAAGAGATCCCAACGGATTAATGCTGAAAGCTGAAGAGGAGTCCTCAGTAGCAGAAAGTGTAAGTGAACCATCCTCGTTATAAGCACGTCCCAACGGAACTTGTTTTATAGCCCGCCAAAAAGAAGCACTGCTACCACTACGATCGTAGCGACCTAACTGTGTAGTAGTAGAAAATTTCAACCAACTATTAAACTCCTGATCAAGATTGAAACGTACATTATAACGCTTGAACTCATTGCCTACCGCAGTTCCTTTCACATCCGTATAGTTCAATGAAATGAAATAGCTGGTTTTGTTAGCTCCACCACGGAAAGAAAGGTTATGCTGTTGTTTTATACCGGTCTGTGTTGCCAACTTCATCCAATCAGTACTCTGACCGGCAGCATACATAGCTAATTCAGTAGGAGTAAAGTTATCTAACCAAGGTTCAGGATTCTCTTCTGTAGGAGGAGTAGTATTGGTAGCCTTGAAAGCTTCAGATTTATACTTATAGAATTCTTTGCCATTCATCATACGAGGTAAATTGATAGGCTGGTCAATAGTAACATAAGTATCGTATGATACCGTCAATCTGTCTTTCTTACCGCGCTTAGAAGTAATAAGGATTACACCGTTAGAACCGCGAGCACCATAAATGGCTGCTGAAGAGGCATCCTTCAATACTTCTATACTCTCTACATCATTGGGATTGATTTCCGACCATGGACCATCAAAAGGTATTCCATCAAGAATAACAAGAGGTTTATTATCGGCCGTAATGGAGTTGTTACCACGAATACGTGTAGTAGTAGACGAACCTTCAGCATTACTACCCGTCACACTAATATTCAATCCTGGAACTGCTCCTTGCAAAGATTGAATCAAATTAGCTTGTGGGCGACTTTCAAGTACATCCGAGTTAACTGAAGCAACCGAACCTGTAAGATCACTTTTGCGCTGTACACCATAACCTACTACTACCACCTCATCCAGTGCCTGGTTATCTTCTTTCAGTACAATCTTTAACGATGATGCGTCTTTCACCTGCAATGTCTTGGATATATACCCAATGAAACTTATCTCCATTACCGCCCCCTTAGTCACTGAAGCGAGTTTAAAGTTTCCTTCTACATCGGTAATGGTGCCCGTACCCGTACCTTGTATCACTACATTGGCACCGATTATCGGTTCTCCTTGTTCATCTGTCACATTTCCGTTAATATTCCATGTCTGTGCATGAAGTGAGCTTGAAAGTGACAGCATCCACATAAGACAGACAAGCAAAATACCACTTGCGTCTCTCGATTTTTGTCTGGTTTTCATAAATTACATTTTTAAGTTAATAGGAACTTGTGTGTAAAAAATCTCGAGAGCAAAATTAGACAATGTAACAACCGATTATATTCACTGGTAGAGGATTTGGTAAATTCACAAAGTTATATATTACTGATTATCTTTCAATTACAGACAGACTCAATAGATTTTCAGTAGTGATTTAAATTAAATCGGTAATCAAAAACATGTATATAGATAATTGCCATTCGATAGTATTAAGCTATTGAATGGCAATTATCTATATACATGTGGGTAAAAAATGAGAGAAACGCTCAGTCTTCAAATTACTTTTTACAAACCTCTTTCACAGCTCGAAGAAATTCCTCCTTACTGAGCGAAGATTTATTTAAAGTTATAGAACGATTATTATATACGGTTTGCAGTGAACAGTGCAAAAATTCTGCAATCTTCTCACTATCCGTTACCCCCATTCGTATCAAAGCATGAATACGAAGTTCTGTATTAAGCCGCCCAGACTTCACTTCAATATGTTCTTCGGGACGTAGCAAACTATTGAAGTGCTCTACAAAATCAGGGTATAAATGTAGAATAATGGAATCAAATTTCTCATAAAAATCCTTCATTTCATCGCTCATGGTAGAAGTAGAACTAATCATCTTCTTTAAATCTTCAAGTTGCCCAGCCTTTAATTTACGGTTTAACTTTTTACGATACTCCTCCATACGGCAAATATAGGATGAACAAAGTTTGAATACCTGACCAATATACTCCTCCTTAATATAATTTGTGTCACGTAGAACCAAATTGAGCTTTTGCAGTTCACTATTAAGACTCTTCAATCTACCATTGGCCACATGTAGCTCAACCAAAGCTTTCCTACGTCTTCTTGTTTGCCTTCTCAAAAAGAAAAGAGCTATCAGCAATACAATAGTGAGAAAACTAATAAATAAAAGGAATAGCTTTAGCTGCTTCTGTTGCATATGATCACGTTCAATGTAGCTTTGATGTATCCTTCTCTGCAACTTCTGCTGATGAAGCAGTCGTACACGGCTCTTAAAAGTTATACCGATATCAGAACAATAAGTACTATAACGATAGGCTCGGTCCAACTGACCTTGTTCATATAAATAGGAAGCCAATGCATACAACGAACCAATATCACGATTCACAGCATATACATCAGCAATACCTGAGAGAATCATATTTTCCAGCCACTTGGTATGGTTGTGTTCTTTTTCATAAAGTAGAGCCAAGTTATAAGCTAAAATAGAATAATTACGACTATTAGGTAGAAGACGTTGTTTTTCCTTTTCCAACTCATCCCTAATGGCAATACGTTGTGCACCGGGAACATCTTGATATTTCCACACACGGCTATAAAGGTAGCGTGGCTCGTCAGGAGTGGCCGTCTGCAATACTGAATCTGAATATAACGCATAAAGTTGACCATAATGCTCATGTAATGCATCATCACCTAATGAATAGAGTTGCAACCGCGAGCAGAGAGTACGCATCTGACCATAATAACGCGAACGTAAGTAGCGAGGCATACTGGAAGAACAGAGTGAATGCATTACTTCAGAGGCTTGACTAAGCAAGCCATTAGCCGTATAAACAAAACCAATACCTAATAAAGATTCAATCTCACGATTCTTATCATGATATTGTCGTGCTAAATCAAGGCTTTGTGTAGTATACTTCATAGCCGAATCTGCATCATACACGCGATATTCTTGATAAATAGCCTGATTAAGTTCATACTGTTTCTCAAATGCCTTAGATTGTCTTAGTGAATGCTTCAACGCCTCTATTCGCTCCTCTTTCTGCAAAATAAGTTTATCAGAATTATCTATCAGACTATCTAATTGAGTAAACAATGCCTCATTTGCCTTAGCAGCACTATCTGAGATATGCTGCTTGCATCCAGCACAAAAAAACAAATATAGTAAGAAGAATAGGTTTAAACAAAAATGGTTTTTCATATTTCTATATTCGTTGGTAGGGGGCTGACTAAAAAGCCCCCCTCATCTTTTTCCTCAATTTAAATAATAGTCCA